>Ga0098069_100024_pt1 | contig 110328 bp, 91 predicted proteins | sample 27_taG_FD_92584 | JGI IMG/M metagenome (GOLD analysis project Ga0098069, IMG submission 92584) | Marine viral communities from Cariaco Basin, Caribbean Sea - 27_WHOI_OMZ | ecosystem: Environmental > Aquatic > Marine > Oceanic | place: Caribbean Sea: Cariaco Basin | collected 2014-11-09
GGCCTTTGCCTGTAATAAACTACAGACAAAAGGTGTAATTTATATGCCTGTGACCACTCCCAAACAAAAAGTTGAACAAACCCAGATGTTTGGCGGGGAATGGGTAGAAGTGGTCTTAAAAGGCGACACTTTTGACGATTCTTACAAACAGGCAGTGGTTCACGGGCAGGAAAAATCGCTGGTTTTTATTCACCCTTTTGAAGACCCTAAAGTAATTGAGGGCCAGGCAACTATTGGGCTTGAGATCCTGGAACAGGCAGAGGCGCCTATAGATTACATTTTTGCGCCTCTGGGCGGCGGCGGATTGTTAGCCGGAATATCTTCTGTATTTAAACAGCTTTCGCCGCAAACGAAAGTTATTGGAGTAGAGCCCGAAGGCGCTGCTTCCATGACAGCTGCCCTGCGGGAAGGTAAGGTGGTGGAGCTGCGATCTATTGAGCGTTTTGTTGACGGAGCGGCGGTTCAAAAAGTGGGCGCCATCAATTTTGAACTTTGTCGTGAAAACCTGCACCAGGTGCTCAGCGTTCCTGAAGGAAAGGTGTGCCAGACCATTCTCGATCTTTACAACCAGGACGCCATTGTAGCCGAACCTGCCGGCGCAATGGCTCTTTCGGCCCTCGACTTTTTTGCTGAAGAAATTGAAGGCAAGAACGTGGTTTGCATTTTAAGCGGTGGGAATAATGACATCACCAGAACAGCTGAAATTAAGGAAAGAGCCCTGTTATATTCAGGCCTTAAACATTATTTCATCGTAAGGTTTCCGCAGCGCGCCGGAGCTTTAAAAGAATTTGTGGAAGCAGTTCTGGGACCCGATGATGACATTACCCATTTCGAGTATTCCAAGAAACACCAGCGGGAAAATGGTCCTGCAGTGGTGGGAATTGAATTAAAGGATGCAGCTGATTTTGATCCTTTAGTCAGGCGTATGAAAGATTATAACTTCTACGGGCAGTATCTCAATAACAGCCCCGATCTTTTTCAGTTCCTGGTATAAATAAAAAGAAGCTGTCTAATAAAAGCAGTTAGGTGTTCTATTGATCCGGTTATTAGGTTGTGCCAGCCTCGATACCCGGATCAATTTTTTCTGAAATATTCCAGAAAAGCACCTTTTAGAGCTTTAAAGACAGCTTCTTCAGGCAATGGACAAAACCATTCTAAATTATAGTCATTTGACCAATAGTGAGGTTATTATCATTGATGTAGTAATTCTCAGATTCACTAATCCTTCCTTCGAGGAAATCGCCCACTTTTTCTGTGGAGTAATGATTGTTCTTGTTTAAATCCTGCGTGCAGACATTGAGCTTGATGCTCTCTTCTACAGCTTTTCTTATCACCCCGGCTTCCCGGGTGAGGTTGAAATGATCGAGCAAAAGAGCGGCCGATAAAATTGAGGCAATGGGGTTGGCTATTCCTTTGCCTGTAGCCTGCGGGAATGATCCGTGAATGGGTTCAAAAAGGGCATTTTCAAGACCCACTGAAGCTGAGGCCAACAAGCCGATGCTCCCGCCAATCACGCTGGCTTCATCTGAAATGATATCCCCAAACATATTCTCTGTAAGGATTACATCAAATTGTTTTGGGTTGAGCACCATTTGCATGGCGGCATTGTCTATAAAAAGGAAATCGAGACTTACATCGGGATAATCTTTAGCAAGCTTAGTAACTGTTTTTCTCCACAACCTGGAAGTTTCCAGCACGTTTGCTTTATCTATAAGAGTAAGTTTTTTTCTTCTTTTTTGTGCTGCCTTAAAAGCCAGGTGGGCCAGTCTTTCAATTTCGAATGTGCTGTAGGTGCATAGATCACTTGCCGTTTTGCCGTCTTCGCTGGTACTTTTTTCTCCAAAGTAAATTCCGCCGGTGAGTTCCCTGTAAATCACCATATCGGCCCCTGAAATACGTTCGGGGCGTAATGGGGAGTGCTCCAGTAGATTTTCATACGCTCGCACCGGCCGAATATTTGCGTAAAGCCCCAGTTCTTTTCTCAGCTTCAGCAAGCCCTGTTCAGGCCTCACTTTAGCCGAAGGATCATTGTCATATTTTGGATGGCCAATCGCGCCAAACAGCACTGCATCAGAATCCCTGCACAGTTCTAAAGTAGCAGAGGGGAGTGGCTCCCCGGTGCAGTCTATGGCAACGGCACCAACAGTTGCTTCTTCAAATTCAAACTCATGGTCAAAACGTTCAGCAATGGCTTTTAAGACTTTTACCGATTGTTTCGTTACCTCAGGCCCAATTCCGTCTCCCGGTAATACTGCTATTTTCAACTTCATACTTGTAATTGTTTATCTTCATAATTCTTTATTGCATCCAGCCTGCTTAGCAGGAAATCTATGTCGTCATATCCGTTTAACATGCAGGTCTTTTTATAAGCATCTATTTCAAATTTTTCGGTCTCTTCTGTATCTTTTATGCTGATGTGTTGGTTTTCCAGATCGACAATGATCTCTCCTGAAGGATTTGAATGGAGGTAATCAAATAGCTTTTCCAGGAATTCGGCCGACACCTGCACCGGAAGCAGCCCGTTGTTTAGGGCATTGCCTTTGAATATGTCTGCAAAGTAACTGGAAACCACCACCTTGAAACCATAGGCTTTAAGAGCCCATGCGGCATGTTCCCTGCTGGAACCACATCCAAAGTTGTCTCCGGCCACTAGAATAGGGCCCGAGTACGCCGGATTGTTAAGGCTAAAATTTGGGTTAAGTTTCCCCTCTGGATTAAACCTCCAGTCCCGGAATAGGTTTTCACCAAATCCGGCCTTGTCTGTAGCTTTTAAAAATCTTGCAGGAATGATCTGGTCTGTATCAATGTTTTCAGTCTCAAGAGGAACAGCGGTGGCAGTGAGTTTTACAAATTTTTCCATCTAATTAAGGCTTTTGGTAAAATCAACTAATTTTCCTGCTACAGCTGTAGCGGCCGCTGTTAAAGGGCTGGCGAGTATGGTTCTCGCTCCCTGGCCCTGGCGGCCTTCAAAGTTCCTGTTGCTGGTAGAAACACAATATTCCCCTGCGGGAATTTTATCGTCATTCATGGCGAGGCAGGCAGAGCAGCCGGGTTGTCGCAATGTAAAACCGGCATTTTCAAAGATCTCCTGTAAGCCCTCGGCCTTGATTTGTTCGGCTACCTGCCGGGAACCCGGAACAATTAAAGCGTTGACGTTGGCAGCTTTTTGTTTGCCTTTAATGTAAGAGGCGGCCACCCTAAAATCTTCTATCCGGGAGTTGGTACAACTTCCAATAAAGATCCAGTTTACGGGCTTGTCCAGAAGAGATTCCCCCTGCGCAAATCCCATGTATTCCAAAGCTTTATCGGTGCTTTTGCCTGCGCCCGTGGGGATAGAGCCGGTAAGCTTTATTCCCATACCTGGATTGGTGCCATAGGTCACCATAGGTTCAATATCTTCAGCCTCAAAATGGAATTCCTTATCAAAAACAGCATCTTCATCGGTTTTCAGGGTTTTCCAATATGCTTTGCGTTGCTCAAACTCAGCCCCTTTTGGAGCAAATTCTTTTCCTTCAACATAATTGAAAGTAGTGTCATCCGGTGCGATAAGTCCACCCCGGGCCCCCATTTCAATACTCATATTACAGACGGTCATACGGCCTTCCATCGACATATTTTCAAACACCTCTCCTGCATATTCACAAAAGTATCCGGTTCCTGAATTGGTTCCCAGCTTACTAATGATGTACAGGATGACATCTTTTGGAAGCACCCCTTTTTTCAATTTCCCATTAACGTTCACCCTCATCTTTTTGGGTTTCTCAACTAACAGGCACTGGCTGGCAAAAACCTGTGCTACCTGGCTGGTTCCAATCCCGAAGGCAATGGTTCCAAAGGCTCCGTGGGTAGAGGTGTGGCTGTCACCACAAACAATGGTCATTCCCGGTTGGGTAATACCTAACTCGGGAGCCATCACGTGAACAATGCCGTTATAAGGATGGCCCAGCCCGTAAAGGGGGATATTGTTTTCTTCGCAGTTTTGACTTAATTCTGAAAGCTGCTTTCGCGACAGCAGATCCTTAACCGGTAAATGCTGATTGAGGGTAGGCGTATTATGATCGGCAGTGGCTACAATTTTATCGGGCCTGTAAACCGAAATGCCCCGCTCCTTTAGTTCATTAAAGGCCTGGGGGCTGGTAACTTCATGGATAAGGTGTTTATCAATATACACGACATCTGGCCCATTGGGAATTGATTCCACAACATGCGAGTCCCAAATCTTATCAAATAACGTCTTCTTCATTAGGCAGAGGCTCGGTTTTTAAAACTTAAATCCATGATCTCATGTAAATCGGTATCTGCGACTTCTTTTTTAACATCGGCATAATTCAGGAAGGTGGCATAGACAATATCCAGCTGCAATTTCGTTAATTCATATCCCATGATTTTTGCTTTGTAGGCAAGTGCAGCCCTTCCGCTTCTTGCAGTGAGAATAATGGCCGATTCTGTGACGCCAACATCTGCAGGGTCGATAATCTCATAAGTTTCCCTGTTTTTAATAACCCCGTCCTGATGGATTCCGGAGCTGTGGGCAAAGGCATTGGCCCCAACAATAGCTTTATTTGGTTGTACAACCATTCCCATTTCCCTCGATACGAGGTTGCTTAATTCAAATAATAATTTGGGGTTCAGGTTCGTATTAAAGTTAAGGTCGGGGTGCTGCCTCAAAATCATGACTACTTCTTCAAGTGCTGTATTACCTGCGCGTTCTCCAATACCGTTAATGGTACACTCTATTTGACGCGCACCATTTCTAATTCCGGCAATGGCGTTGGCCGTAGCAAGCCCAAGGTCGTTATGGCAATGACAGGAAATAATAACATTTTCAATGTTCTTTACATTCTCTTTCAGGTATTTTATCTTTTGTCCGTATTCTTCAGGAAGACAATAGCCTGTGGTATCTGGAATGTTTAGAACAGTGGCGCCGGCTTCTACTGCAGTAGTGCAAACCCTGGCAAGGAATTCATTATCGGTTCTTCCGGCATCTTCAGCATAAAATTCCACCTCATCTACAAAATTTTTGGCGTAAGAAACTGCTTCTCGCGCCCTAACAATAATCTCTTCGCGGGTGGAATTAAATTTATACTTGATGTGAGAATCTGACGTTCCAATCCCTGTATGAATCCTTGGCCTTTTAGCATGTTTTAAAGCTTCGGCCGCAACTTCAATATCTTTTTTTACGGCCCGGGTGAGTCCGCAAACGCTGCTGTTCTTTACGAGTTTTGAAATTTCAGATACCGATTTAAAATCTCCGGGGCTCGAAACAGGAAAGCCCGCTTCTATAACATCTACTCCCAGAGCCTCAAGCTTTTCGGCAATCTTCAGTTTTTGCCTGGTTTCAAGTTTACAACCCGGTACTTGCTCCCCATCTCTCAGGGTGGTGTCAAAAATTTGTACCCTTTCTTTACTCATATCAAATAAAATTTATTTTACAATAACTTTGACTAATTTAACCAGCTCATTTCCCTTCATGGGAAATAAATAGCTGTTATTACGACAATTAAAATTAAAGTTGAAGTTTAAACGACTTGATATTCAGTAAGTTGCATCTTATCTTGTTACAATGACCAATGAACTAACCGATAACCTGTTTTCTCTCATAAAATCACTTTCCCCGTCTGAAAAACGACAGTTTAGTTTATATGTCGGCCGAATTGGAGTGAATAGTGACAGTAAATTTCTTAACCTTTTCAAGGTTATGTCCAGGCAAAAAAAATATGATGAAGAATATATTCTGAAGAATACGGCGATAAGCAAACAGCAGCTCTCTAACATAAAAGCTCACCTCTATAAGCAGTTGCTCATTAGCCTTAAGTTGAACCCGGTTCATCAAAGTGTGCCAATCAATATTAGGGAACAAATGGACTTTGCTTACATCCTGTACCGAAAAGGCCTATACAAACAAAGCCTTAAAATTCTGGAAAAGGTTAAGGCCACGGCACTGCATTACGAAGAAAAAGTGCTGGCTTACGATATCCTTGAGTGGGAAAAGATCATCGAGTCTCAATACATTACGCGCAGTACACATAACAGGGCAGAAACCCTTGTGCTGGAAACTAAAGAATTGACCGAGCTCAACCTCATTTCGGGCAAGCTTTCCAACCTGTCACTTCAGCTTTATAACATTTTTCTGAAGATGGGTCACGCCCGTACTCAGGAGGAATCTGATACCATTCAGGATTACTTTAAGCAAAATCTGCCCGAATTTGATATTACAAAACTTGGTTTTCGGGAAAAATTGTGGTTATACAAGGCTCATTTGTGGTACAGCTTCATTTCCCAGAATTTCCTTTCCTGTTACAGGTATTCTTCCAAATGGATAGATCTTTTTAAGGAATATCCGCACCTAATAAGCGTTCATCCCGTTTCCTATTTAAAAGGCAACCACTATTTGCTGGAGTCGTTGTTTTATCTCAATCATACCGTGCTTTTTGAAAAAACGCTCAAGCATCTTGAAGAGACACTCAAAGACCCTAAAATTCCTGATGATGACAATATAGCCACGCTGTCTTTCCTCTATGTTTATTCCAATAAGCTCAATTTAAGGTTTATGAAGGGCGATTTTGACAACGGTGATCCTTTAGTGGAGAAAATAGAGAAGAAGATCAAGAAGTACGGCTCCAGGATAGACGGGCACCACATCATGATTTTCTATTATAAAATTGCTTCCCTCTACTTCGGAAACGGGAATTACTCAAGATGTATAGAATTTCTGAAAAAGATCATTGATAACAAGTCTCTCGAAGTGAGGGAAGATCTCATGTGCTTTTCAAGGATCCTTAACCTGGTGGCTCATTACGAAGCCGGAAAAGATTATCATCTTGAAAGCCTGGTGAAATCGACTTATAAATTCTTTATCAAGATGAACGATATGCATAAGGTACAAAAGGAAATGATAAGGTTTCTGCGGAATTTACCCGAGGTTTCCCCTCTTTACATAAAAGATGAATTCCGGAAGCTGCATACTACGCTGAAGGTTTACGAAGACCATCCTTATGAAAGGAGGGCATTTTTATACCTGGATATACTTTCCTGGCTGGAAAGCCGGATAGAAGACAGGCCGGTTGCCGAAATTATTGCTGAAAAGGCAAAACTCGTGTCCCGCTAACTTCTACAGGCATCCCACAGGGGATCTTGCGGCGGCGGGGCAACGATCTCCAGCCTCTCCTTTTTTACCGGATGTTCAAAAACAAGCTTGCGGGCGTGTAAATGGATGCTGCCGTCTTTATTACTGCGGTCAAAACCGTATTTTAAATCTCCTTTTATAGGGCAGCCTATGAAAGATAACTGGCTCCTAATCTGGTGATGTCGGCCTGTGTGCAAATCTACCTCCAGGAGGAAATAATTGTTCAGGTTCTTCAGCAAGCGGTACTCTAAAATGGCCTTTTTGGAGTCTGGTACTTCTTTGATGTGCGAATAAGATTTGTTCTGTTTTGGGTTGCGCTTCATGTAGTGCACCAGCCTGTCCTGTTGCTTTGGCGGCGCATTTTTTACAATTGCCCAATATGTTTTCTTTGCTTCTTTTTCCTTGAATAGTTTATTGAGCCGGGGAAGCGCTTTTGAAGTTTTGGAGAACAAAACAATCCCGCTGGTGGGGCGGTCAAGGCGGTGCACCACGCCCAGGTAGACATTTCCCGGCTTACTGTACTTGATCTTGAGATACTCCTTTACCACCTCGCTTAGCGGTACGTCGCCCGTCTTATCGCCCTGCACAATATCTCCCGGGCGTTTGTTCACGATGATCAAATGATTGTCTTCGTAAAGTACCTGCAGGTTTTGCGGAGTGGAGGTCGTTTTATCTTCCAAAAATGGCAAATTTTATGTGGTTTTTGTAGCGTAGCCAGCAAAGGGGTTTTCCTGGACTTCTAAAGAGCCTATAATATTCAGGAGTTGTTGCAGGGAATCTTTCTCAATAATTCCTGTGTTGATGCCTATCTTTTCTTCGGAAGTAAAAAGTTTTATGCTGCCTGGATAAGACTGCACCTTAACAATGTTGTGAAGTTCAATAGTTTTACTGCGGAGGGAATTTTTGGTTAAAAACCCTTTTTCAATGCTCAGGTACTGATTTTTCTTTTCAAAGAAGAAGGTTCCAACCATTAATATTCCGAGGAAGAGCTGAAAATAAGTAAAATAGGTGGCAGTTCCTTCAAAGATCCTTAGGCCACCTAAAATGGCAAATAGAGCTCCTAATATAAGATTGGAAAAAAGTCGCCTTTTTGAATACCTGATTTTCATACCGAAATACTTTTACTTCGTACTTCTAACTTCTAAAATCTAACTTTTTTAATACTGTTCTTCATCTGTTGGGAAACTTCTGCTCTTCACGTCATCCCGGTACTGCTCAAAAGCTTTTGTCATTTCAGAATATAGATCCAGGTACCTTCTCAAAAACCGCGGATTAAACTCGTGGGTCATTCCAATCATGTCGTGAACTACCAGTACCTGGCCGTCAACGCCATTTCCGGCACCAATCCCAATTACCGGAATGGTAAGGCTTTCGGCTACTTCTTTCGCCAGTTTGGCAGGTACTTTTTCTAAAACCAATGCAAAACATCCGGCTTTTTCGAGCATCAAAGCATCAGTTTTGAGCTTTTCAGCTTCAGCTTCTTCCTTGGCGCGAACCGTATAAGTCCCGAATTTGTAGATGGACTGCGGGGTCAATCCCAGGTGACCCATTACCGGGATTCCTGCGTTTAGAATACGTTTTACTGAATCTTTGATCTCTTTGCCACCTTCGAGCTTTACTGCGTGTCCGCCGCTCTCTTTCATGATCCTTATCGCTGACCGTAAAGCTTCCTTGGGGTCACTCTGGTAACTTCCGAAGGGTAGGTCTACAACCACAAGGGCACGTTCTACGGCACGCACCACGCTGGCCGCGTGATAGATCATTTGATCGAGGGTGATGGGGAGCGTGGTTTCATGTCCCGCCATCACATTACTGGCCGAATCTCCTACCAAAATCACATCTATCCCTGCACCGTCAACTATTTTTGCCATAGAAAAATCGTATGCAGTAAGCATGGAAATTTTTTCCCCCTGGGCTTTCATTTCAACCAGGGACTTGGTAGTGATCCTTTTATATTGCTTCTTGGCGACTGACATACTTGTAAATTTAAAATTCAGGTAAAAGTACTAAATTACATTCAAAACTGAACACATGAAAAGACTTGTAACCACTGCTGTTTTTGTGATTTTTGGAACCTTTGCCTTTGCGCAGACAACTTCTGAAGAAGAAAAGGTAAAAGAAGTAGTGGATACCTTTTTTGAAGGTTTTCACGCCAGGGATTCTTTGCTGATGAAATCAGTTTTTTATGAAGATCCTGTGATACAAACCCTTGCAAAGGGGAAGAACGGAGATACCCAGTTAGAGAAAGAAGAACTTGAAAAGCTGCTGAAAGGAATTGTTTCTATTCCCCTGAAGACTTCTTTCAGGGAAATACTTCAGGGTTATGTGATTAAAATTGACGGCGATATGGCAAATGCCTGGACGCCTTATTCATTTTATATGAATGAAACTTTTAGCCATTGCGGAGTTAATAACTTTCAGCTACTGAAGCAAAATGGCGAATGGAAGATCATTTATTTGATCGATACCAGGAGAAGAGAGGGGTGTGAGGATAGGAAACTCAAATAATATTTAAGCACCAAGCACCAAACACCAAGCACCAAGCACCAAGCACCAAATTCAAAATTCAAAATCTTAAATTCAAAATCTCAAATCCCAAATTCCAAGTTCCATATTCCAATCACTTCGCGTTCTCTCTGCCTTCGGAAGGAAAAAATAGAGAATTTAAAAACCTCAACTGAGTTTTATGATCTAAATACTCAAATCTAATATCTCATATCTAAGTGCCCGGAGGGCGGGTTGGTAAAAATCTCACATCTCAAATCTAATATCTCAAATCTATTTTAGCAGTCGCTCAAACTCACCCTTACTGCCAATCCTCCTTCCGAAGTTTCTTTGTATTTAGAGTTCATGTCTTTTGCAGTTTCCCACATGGTCTCGATCACTTTATCTAGAGGAACTTTTGCGTGAATAGAATCGGCATCCAGGGCCATTTCTGCCGCGTTTATGGCCTTGATGGCACCCATGGAGTTTCTTTCAATACAGGGGATTTGTACGAGTCCGGCAATGGGGTCACAGGTGAGGCCGAGGTGGTGTTCCATGGCAATTTCGGAAGCCATCATGACCTGCTCCGGTGTACCGCCCATAACTTCGGTTAAAGCTCCGGCGGCCATGGAGGAGGAAACTCCAATTTCTGCCTGGCAACCACCCATAGCTGCCGATATGGTAGCTCCTTTTTTAAATAAACTTCCAATTTCTCCGGCCACGAGTAGAAACTGTTTGATCTTTTCAAATCCGGCGTCGTGGTTTTCTATAGTGAGGTAATACATAAGAACTGCGGGAATAACCCCGGCACTCCCGTTTGTTGGTGCAGTAACAACACGGCCTAAGGAAGCATTCACTTCATTAACTCCCAAAGCAAAACAGCTTACCCATTTTAAAATAGAACGGAATTTCACTTCAGTTTTACGAATGGCTTCTATCCATTCTTCTTTGGTGTTATAGCTGGAGTTGCCTATCAGCTTTTTGTGAGAATCGGGAGCACGGCGGCGCACATTAAGTCCACCGGGGAGGGTTCCTTCCGTATGGCAGCCCAGGTACATGGATTCCAGCATCACGTCCCACACAGCTTTTAGTCCGGCATCGATCTCTTCTTCGCTGCGAAGAGATTTTTCGTTCTCGTAAACTATTTCTGAAATCTTCTTATTTTCCTGCTTGCAATAAGCGGCAAGATCGGTTCCTTTAACGATTGGAAATGGGAATTCCTGAAATTTCTTCAGCTGCTTTCTGGCATTTTTGCGTTCTTCCTTAACTACAAATCCGCCGCCGATAGAATAAAATGTGGAGGAGGTTGTTTTTCCGGAGGAAAGTTGGGCGGTGAACTTCATCCCGTTGGGGTGGAAGGGCAGGAATTTCTTGTTAAAAACGATATCGTTTTCGAGCTTAAAATCTATACTGCGCTCGCCATTGAGGTTAAGCCGGTTAAAGGTGCGGATATTATTGATCTCAGGATCAATGTTCTCTACCGGAACAGTTACAGGGTCATAACCCAAAAGCCCTAAAACAGAAGCCAGGTCTGTAGCATGGCCTTTTCCGGTAAGGGAAAGGGAGCCATAAAGGTGTATGGTAACTTTTTCTACCAGATCAAATTTCTGGGCTTCTTTTAACTCCCCGATCCATCTTTCGGCAGCCCGCCAGGGGCCAAGGGTATGGGAGCTGGAAGGGCCAACTCCTATTTTAAGCATGTCAAAAACGCTGATACTTTCAATTTTCTGCATTCGAGGGATAAAATTTAGGGGTAAAATTAATTTTTTCTTTTTGAACTGGGTATAAAAAACAACAGGGAAATATTCCACCATATTGGAATATTTCCTAATTTTGAACTATGCAAAGACTTATTTCAGAAAAAATCCGAAAGGGTAAAGACAGGCATAGAGCAGAAGTTTCAAAGCAAACCGGATTTCCCAGTGCAGCCACTCATTATTATGAACCTCCAATAGATTTGAACAATGAATTAGTTTACAATCAGGATTCAACATTCTTTGTTAGGGTTGAAGGCAGTAACTGGTCTAAATTTAATATCTGGGATAAAGATGTTCTTATTATAGACCGGTCTATAGAGCTTAAGCCAGATCGTATGGCGCTTATAGTAAAAGATGGTGAATTTGATATTGTGCAATTTTCAGGTGAATCCACGCAGCCCGAATTTCTGTTGTGGGGTGTGGTTACTTATGTAATACATGCTGTGATATGATTGCGATGGTAGATTGTAATAGTTTCTATGCTTCCTGCGAACAGGTTTTTAGACCCGATCTCTGGGGGAAGCCGGTAGTAGTGTTGAGCAACAATGATGGTTGTGTGATTGCAGCAAATAAAGAGGCTAAATCTCTGGCACATATTCCTATGTTTGAACCTGTCTTTAAAATTAAAGATATTCTGGTAAAGAATAATGTGACTTTCTTTTCTTCTAATTACACTCTATATGGAGAAATGTCACAGCGGGTGATGAATATCTTAAAGACTTTTTCTCCTATGGTTGAGGTTTACAGTATTGATGAAGCTTTTGTGGAATTAACCGGCTTAAATAACATAAACCTTTCTGAATATGGTCAAACAATTAAAGAGCAGATATTTAAGTATACCGGCTTGCCGGTGGGGGTAGGTATTGCTCCTACAAAAGTCCTGGCTAAACTGGCAAATAGGATTGCCAAGAAAGAGGAAATCCACCAACATGTATATGTGATTGATTCTGAAGAGAAAAAGCGAGTAGCTTTAAAAAAAGTGAAGATTAATGATGTGTGGGGAATAGGAAGGCAGCATGCCCAACGACTTCAGGAAAGAAGGGTGTTTACTGCATTTGATTTTGCTTACAATGTGCCTCTTGCCTGGGTGCGTAAAGAGATGACTGTAGTGGGCGAACGTTTATGGCGTGAGTTGAGAGGGCAGTCATGTATAGAGTTTACTACTATTCCTAAATCTAAAAAGGGAATAGGTACAGCGAAGTCTTTTGGAAAACGACTGGAAGACCTTGATATGATCGAAGAAGTATGCGCTTATTACATTAGCGAGGTAAGCGAGGTTATGCGGGCCCAGGGTTCATGCGCTTCATATGTGCAGGTGTTTATACATACCAATTATCACAGTAAAATTGATAAGCGATATTCTGAAAGTTGTACCGTGACTTTGCCTATTCCTACTAATAATACATTTGTTCTAATCAGCGAAGCAAGAAAAGCCCTGCATAAAATATATAAACCGGGTTTTCGCTATAAAAAAGTGGGGGTCAATTTAAGCGGAATTATTCCACAGGAATATGTGCAGGCCAATTTATTTGAACAACCTTCTAAGATTTCTAATCCGGTTCTTATGAAAGTCTTGGATGGGATCAATAACAAATATGGGAAAGCTACAGTCGCTTCAGCTATTACCGGCACCCGAAAACACGAGTGGGAGCTTATTAAAAAACATCGAAGCCCCTATTATACCACACAATGGCAGGAACTTCTTAAAATAAGTAGTAAATCTTAATTTTTGAAAGTCAGATGCCTGTCTTTTTATGTGACATCCTGTCATATAATTTCTGCTGGCATAATGATTGACTTTAAGTGGTTGTTCAAATAAAAATCAGAAATAATAAATAACAACCTATAGAATTATGAGTAAAATAATTGGAATCGACTTAGGTACTACCAACTCCTGTGTTGCCGTGATGGAAGGTAACGAGCCAACGGTGATACCTAATGCCGAAGGAAAAAGAACTACTCCTTCTGTAATCGCATTTGTAGAAGGAGGCGAAATAAAAGTAGGGGATCCTGCAAAGCGTCAGGCTGTAACTAACCCGCAAAAAACCATTTCCTCTATCAAGAGGTTCATGGGAAATAAATATTCTGAAGTTTCTAAAGAAGCCGGAAGGGTTCCTTATAAAGTGGTAAAAGGTGATAACGATACTCCGCGTGTGGAGATCGACGGACGTAAATATACTCCGCAGGAACTTTCTGCCATGGTGCTTCAGAAAATGAAGAAAACTGCCGAGGATTATCTTGGGCAGGATGTAAATGAAGCCGTTATTACCGTACCTGCATACTTTAATGACTCTCAGCGTCAGGCTACAAAAGAGGCCGGAGAGATTGCTGGTCTTAAAGTAAGAAGGATCATTAACGAGCCTACTGCTGCTGCACTGGCTTACGGACTTGACAAAAAATCCCAGGACCAGAAGATCGCTGTTTATGACCTTGGTGGTGGTACATTCGATATCTCTATCCTTGAATTGGGAGACGGGGTATTTGAAGTACTTTCTACAAATGGTGATACCCACCTTGGTGGTGATGATTTTGATGAGGTGATCATCGATTATCTTGCAGATACTTTTCAAAAAGCTGAAGATATCGATCTTAGAAAAGACCCAATGGCACTTCAGCGTTTGAAGGAAGCTGCTGAAAAAGCTAAAATTGAGCTTTCCTCTTCTTCTCAAACCGAAATTAACCTGCCATACGTAACTGCAACCGCTAGCGGACCAAAGCACCTTGTAGAAACTCTTACAAGATCCAAGTTCGAGCAACTTGCCGATAACCTCGTGAAGCGTTCTATGGATCCTGTGCAAAAAGCACTTAGCGATGCAGGGCTTTCAAAAAGTGATATTGACGAAGTAATTCTTGTTGGTGGATCAACCCGTATTCCTAAAATTCAGCAGGAAGTAGAAAATTTCTTCGGAAAAAAACCTTCTAAAGGTGTAAACCCGGATGAAGTTGTGGCGATTGGTGCAGCTATCCAGGGAGGTGTACTTACAGGAGATGTAAAAGATGTACTGCTTCTTGACGTAACTCCGTTGTCTCTTGGTATTGAAACTATGGGAGGTGTGATGACTAAATTGATCGAGTCTAACACGACTATTCCTACCAAAAAATCACAGGTATTCTCTACCGCGGCCGATAATCAGCCATCTGTTGAGATCCACGTGTTGCAGGGAGAGCGACCAATGGCAGCCGATAACAAGACCATTGGTAGATTCCACCTTGACGGAATTCCACCGGCGCCAAGAGGAACACCTCAAATTGAAGTGACCTTTGACATTGATGCCAACGGTATTATCAAAGTAAGCGCTACAGATAAAGCTACCGGTAAATCTCAGGATATCCGTATCGAGGCCTCATCAGGTCTTACCGAAGAAGAGATCCAAAAGATGAAGCAGGAAGCTGAAGCTAACGCTGAAACCGATAAGAAAGCCAAAGAAAAAGTAGATAAGCTAAATGAAGCTGATGCTATGATCTTCCAGACTGAAAAGCAACTGAAAGAATTTGGCGATAAACTTTCTGATGACAAGAAGAAGCCTATCGAAGAGGCTTTGGAAGAGCTGAAGAAAGCTTATGAGACAAAAGAAGTAGAAACTATTCAGCCTGCATTGGATAAGATCAATGAGGCCTGGAAAGTAGCTTCAGAAGAAATGTACAAAGCACAAGCCGAAGCTGGCGGAGCTGCCGGAGGACCACAAGGTGGACCCGGAGCCGGAGCCCAGGGCGCAACCGGAGGACAGGCCGGAGGTGACTCTAAGCAGGGTGACGATGTAGAAGACGTTGACTTCGAAGAAGTGAAATAAGCAGAGAACAGGTTTTGTGAAGCAAAGCCTTGTGAATCGCTTATCCCGACGAAAGGAGGGATCTTACCCCTCCTAACCTCCCCTTAAAAAGGGGAGGATTGGGATCAATATAACAGCGCTGCCGATTGGCAGCGCTTTTTTTTTCTTTGAAAAGTCCCCTCCTGCGGAGGGGTGGCCGAAGGCCGGGGTGGGAGTCTGAGCTCGGCACGGATTGCAAATCCGCGCCAACATCTTATTGGAGTCTAATTTTTTATTTACAAGGACCTCTCGACTCCGCTCGAGGTGACATAGCCCTATTTATTATAATTACGTCAAGCTGAACTTGTTTCAGCTTCTCAATGGGTTTCAAGAAAAATATTTCTGTTCTTTTTCCATTGGTGAAAAAGAACCAAAAAATCTAGGCTTACGAAAATAGATCTAAATTTTTCGTTCAATGAATAAATTTTCTGAACTCGCGATTAAAGTTAGTATAACGATAAAAAGTCGTTAGGCTCAAACAGCAGAAAATTAAACGTCCTTTCACTTCAAATTTAACGATCAATTTTCGATAGGCCGTTGAAAACCCGTTGACATTATAATTTAAGGCTGGAACCAGATAAGGAGTTTTTTGAACAAGTCTTGGCTCTTGGCTCTGGCAGCGCAGCGGTCTTGTCTATCTAAAACTTATTCTCCCGCCAGTTTAATAATCACCTGTTGATTCACCTCATGCCCGCCATTAAAAGGAACAAATTTCAGGTTCTTTGGAAATAGCTCGCGTATCCTCATTTCCTCTGACTCAATAAATTCTGTATTCACAAATGGATCTTCAGTTCCATATACAAAATTCACCTGCCCCTCAAAAAAGGCAAAATCTGAAGGCTTTAATTCCGAAGGAATTCTGCCGGAATTGAGGATGAGTTGTGACGGCCGAAGCTTTCTTTTTACCATCCATCGAGTGGCAATGGACACTCCCTGGGAGTAGCCGAAAAGGATTAAATTTTTGGCATTTTTGACATCCTCGGTATTGTAGACTTTATCCAGGTAAGCCAGCACATTTCCCATCTCCTGCTGTGTTTCTTCGCGCGTGGCCCATGAAGCGCCAACATGCTCATATTTACCGTTAAGGTAGTACTTTGAAGGGGCCTGTGGTGCAATAATGTAGTTTTTTTCCTTGTTTAGCTGCCTGAAATACTTCAGGAAATAGCGGCTCAAATAGCCAATTCCGTGAAAAACCACCCAAACGTTTTCAGTTTTTTCAGTAAACTCGTTCAAAGTGCTGTAGGTATTGGTGGTTTGGTAAGAAACCTTTTTTTCGCGGCTCATAAATCTGCGGGTGTTTTGTACTTTTACAAAGAAACCAATCTATTTGCTATGACCAAAGAGGAAATTCTGGAGCTTTCGAAAAAAGTGTCGAAAAATACGCTCATGGAAACCCTTGATATAGAATTTACCGAAGTAGGTGACGATTACCTTATTGCCAGAATGCCAGTCACTTCCAAAGTATACCAGCCAGACGGGGTGCTTCACGGCGGCGCCATGGTTGCCCTGGCCGAAAGCGTGGGAAGCCTTGCCAGTTATGTCTTTTTGGATACCGATGAATTTATTGTGCGCGGAATCGAGATTGCTGCCAATCATTTAAAAAGCATTTCTGAAGGATATGTTTTCGCAAAAGCTCAATACCTTCATAAAGGCCGAACCACCCAACTTTGGGATATTAAAATTACTGACGAGGCTGAAAACCTTATTTCAGTCGTGAAATTGACTACGATCACCCTCCCGAAAAAGAAAAGCAATGCCTGAAGCGGATTTTTTCAATAAGCTGAAACAACACTTTGAGATGCAGCTGCCTTTTGTGGCCTACCGTAAGCCAATTCTCATAGGAAATTCAGGTACGGTTACCGCTTTTTTGCAGCAGGATGACTACTTGAATTATACCGAAGCTTTTTCTGAAAGCGGCTTCGTTTTTGCCCCTTTTGACACTTCAGGGAAAGCAATTCTCTTTCCTGAAAATGCTTCGGAAAAGCACATTTTTGAGCAGGTAGTTTCTGATGAAGCTGCTGTTACGGGAAAGTCTCAAAAAGGGCAAATTTCAGAAGAAAAAAAGTCGGCTCACATTGAGCTGGTAAGAAAAGCAGTTACAGCCCTGCAGGCCGGGGAAATGGACAAGGTAGTACTTTCCCGCAGGGAAGAAGTTGGTTTACAGCAGCAGGGTTCTTTAAAGCTCTTTAATGAACTTCTGAAAACGTACTCCACAGCCTTTGTGTATTGCTGGTTTCATCCGAAAGTGGGTTGCTGGCTGGGTGCCACGCCCGAAACTTTGATGAAGCTGGAGCATAACCAATTTAAGACCATGGCTCTGGCCGGAACCCAAAAATTCAAGGGAAGCATGGAGGTGGAGTGGGGAGAGAAAGAAAAGCAGGAGCAGCAGTTTGTCACCGATTCTATTCTGGAAAACCTGAAAGCTTCGGGGATTGAAGCTCTCGAAATTTCTGAACCTTATACCGCAAAAGCAGGGAATTTATTGCATTTGCGAACGGATATATATGGAACGCTGGCCAGTACAGCCGTTCCGCGGAACGGCTCAGCCAGATTGGCGAATATAATCTCTGCCCTGCATCCAACCCCGGCAGTGTGCGGACTTCCGAAGGAAAAAGCCAGGAAATTCATCCTTTCAGAAGAAAATTACGACCGGGAATTCTACACCGGATTTTTAGGAGAATTAAACCTTCAGAAAAATATGCAACGCTCCCGAACCAGGAGGAATGTGGAAAATCTGGCTTACCGGGCTGTGAAAAAAGAAACCGACCTTTATGTAAACCTGCGCTGCATGAAAATAGAAGCGGGGAAGGCAGTTTTGTTCATTGGCGGCGGTATTACCAAAGATTCTGTTCCCGAAGATGAATGGGAAGAGACAGTGAACAAGGCGGAAACCATGAAGAAAGTATTGTTGAAATAGTATATTAAAATATTCCCGCACCAGACCTCACAGGTTTTCAAAAACCTGTGAGGTCTAAAAGGGGCGGTGAGGAAAGTAGAACAAATGAAATACCCAAAAATACCCGTAGCCCGATCTATAGTAGCACTTTGTGAAGCCAAGGGAATTCACCACGTGGTGATCTCTCCCGGCTCCCGCAATGCGCCGCTTACCACAGGATTTGCCCACCACCCCAACATAAAAACCTACAGCGTGGTAGACGAACGCTGCGCTGCATTTGTGGCTGTTGGCATGGCCCAGCAACTACAGAAGCCTGTGGCGGTGGTTTGTACATCAGGATCGGCGCTGCTCAATTATTATCCGGCGGTGGCAGAGGCTTTTTACAGCGACATTCCGCTGGTGGTGATCTCTGCCGACAGGCCCATAGAGCGCATCGACATAGGCGACGGACAAACCATCAGGCAAAGGAACGTTTTTGAGAACCACATCTTGTATTCGGCTAATTTGCATTCAGAATTGGTGCTTGAAAATGAGGCGAAAGACAAAAAACTTCAGCAGAAGCAATTTGAATCTCAAAAGCACAACGAGCGGGAGATCAACCTGGCATTGAACAAAGCCATTGAAGAGAAAGGGCCTGTACATATCAACGTGCCTTTCTATGAACCGCTTTATGAGACTGTAGAAGACGTGGAGGTGAACCCTATACAGATCTTACCGGAGATCATTGAAAGAACGTACTCTCAAAATCAGCTGCAGGCTTATGCCGATCTTTGGAACAGGGCAGCGAGAAAAATGGTGATTATAGGCGTGTCTTCACCAAATTTGGTAGAGCAGCAATTTCTAGACAGGCTGGCGAATGATCCTTCGGTTATCGTGTTTACGGAAACCACCTCAAACGTGCAGCAGGAGAAATTCTTCACCCGGATTGATACCATTATTGGTCCCATTGAAAAAGATGAAGACAGGGAGCAACTTTTTGACAACTTGCAACCCGAAATCCTGCTCACTTTCGGCGGAATGATCGTGTCAAAAAAGATTAAGGCTTTTCTACGGAATTATCAGCCGAAACATCACTGGCACGTAGACCCAAAAAAGGCATACAACACCTTCTTTTGCCTGAACAAGCATTTTGAAACTTCAGTAAATTCCTTTTTTGGTCAGTTTTTTCCACTCACAGAAATTTCTGAAAGTAATTATGCCGAATACTGGCAGGAGGTGCGAAGCAGGAGGAAAATAAAACACGAAGATTATATGGGCAGGATCCCGTATTCTGACCTGAAGGCAATGCAGCTCATTTGCCCTGCAGTGCCCGAAAACAGCATTGTACAACTGGCAAACAGCTCCACCATTAGGTACGCGCAGCTCTTCAGGTGGAAAGAGAGCCTGAAGATCTACTGTAACCGCGGTACCAGCGGGATAGACGGTAGTATTTCGACTGCGGTGGGCGCTGCGATAGTTTCAGACGAGCCGGTTTTAATGATCACGGGAGATCTCAGCTTTTTCTATGACAGCAATGCTTTATGGAACAAACATATTCCGAAGAATTTTAGGATAATTATCTTAAATAACCGGGGAGGCGGGATTTTCAGGATACTTCCGGGAGAAAAAGATACCGAAACCTTTGATCAATACTTCGAGACCGTTCATGAGCTCAATGCCAAACCTGTTTGTGACCTCTATGGATTTGAATACTCCCGGGCCCAAACTTCCGAAGAAATAAAGCAGGGCTTAAATGCCTTTTTTGACACCTCAGACAAGCCAAAGGTCCTGGAAATTTTTACACCCAGAAAAGTGAATGATGAAGTATTGCTGGAGTATTTCAGTTTCGTGCGGTAGCCGTTAAATTTAAGTACCTTTACCAAAATTTTGACTATGCTTGCGATTGGAGAATACCATACCCTGAAAATTGACCGCGACACCGAACCCGGCCTTTTTTTGAAAGACGATGACGGGAACGAGGTGCTGTTGCCGAATAAATACAAACCTGAAACTTTCGAAATTGGAGACAGCCTGGAGGTTTTTGTCTATCTGGATCACGAAGAAAGGCCTGTGGCTACTACCCTTAAGCCTTTTGTGAAGCTTGATGAATTCGGGTTTTTAAAGTGTGTGGAGGTAAGTGAGATTGGAGCTTTTATGGATTGGGGGCTCGAAAAACACCTTTTTGTGCCTTTCAAAGAGCAGGCGGTAAAAATGAGAGAAGGCGAACGTTACCTCATTTTTTGTTATCTCGACGAACTTACCGAAAGACTCGCAGCATCCAGTAAAGTAGATGCTTTTTTGGATAATTCGGAGCTTACGGTAACGGCTTTTGAAGAGGTAGACCTCATTATCGCGAACCCTACGGAATTGGGCTGGAATGTGATTGTAAACGAGATCCACAAAGGATTGCTTTACAAAGATGACGTTTTTCAGAAATTACACGTGGGAGACAGGCTGAAGGGATTTGTGAAGAAGACCAGGCCAGACGGAAAGATTGATATTACCCTTCAACGCCCGGGATATCGCAGTATTGAACCTAATGCGCAGGAACTGTTAAATCTTCTTGAAATTAAAGGTGGCTTTTTAGCTTTAACCGATAAATCTTCGCCCAAAGAGATTGAAAAGCAGGTGCAAATGAGCAAAAAGAGCTTTAAGCGTGCCCTCGGAAACCTTTATAAGCAGCGCAAGGTAGAAATTAAAGACAACGGGATTTACCTCAAGAAAGGAGAATAGGGGTAAGGGGAAATATAGCCTCTTATACCTGAACGGGAGCGATAAGGATTCTGAAATATGGGTGCCCGCATTTCTTCATAAGCCGGAATTTTCTTTTCCCCGGTGTAAATGTCAAAATTGGAACTTCTGTCATGAGCCCTTATTTCATTGGTGATCTCAATAAGCGCTTTTTCACCCTTGCCAATTGTTGGCAGGGGAGCGTCAAGTTCAACCAGGCCTTTTTCCTTTTCATAGCGTTCCTTTTTCATCATGGAGATTAGGTCAACCTGTCTTTTTTGCTCTTTCCTTTCAAAACTGATCTCCTTTAGTGAAAATTGATTTTCAGGAAAATGATTTACGAGCGCAGAAAGACTCGGTTGTATTCTAACATATCTAATGAAAACTTCTTCAGGCGCAGTAAAATCTGTCTGATTAAGGTCAGGGAGGGTAAAAGTGGCTTGAGAATTCAATTCCTGTGAATAGCCATTCAGTCCGAAAAAGAGTACCGCCAGAAGAGTTAGAAGTTTATTCATGTTAACCATTTGATGCCGTAGGATCAAAAATCGTACAAATTTTTATTCTTCCGAAAGATAAAGCTTTTCATGCGCCGGGCTTTTATGCTTCAGGGGAAATATAAAAGCCTTATTTTTGAGTAAAATTAGTGTACCATGACCAAACCAGATTATAAGACAGCAAAAGAATACGAAGATATCACCTATCAAAAATGCAACGGCGTTGCCCGAATTGCGTTTAACCGCCCCGAGGTGCGCAATGCCTTCAGGCCAAAAACCACGAGTGAATTATACGATGCTTTTTACGATGCGAATGAAGATACTTCTATAGGAGTTGTATTGCTTTCTGCGGAAGGGCCTTCGCCTAAAGACGGCGTTTACAGTTTTTGCAGTGGTGGAGATCAAAAGGCGCGCGGGCATCAGGGTTATGTGGGAGACGATGGAATGCACCGGCTGAATATCCTTGAAGTCCAGAGGTTGATAAGGTTTATGCCGAAGGCTGTAATTGCAGTGGTACCGGGTTGGGCCGTAGGAGGCGGACACAGCCTGCATGTGGTGTGTGACCTCACCCTTGCCAGTAAGGAACATGCGATTTTCAAACAAACCGATGCCGATGTTACCAGCTTTGACGGCGGATATGGATCTGCTTACCTGGCGAAGATGGTGGGCCAGAAAAAGGCACGCGAAATCTTCTTTTTAGGAAGAAATTATTCAGCCCAGGAAGCTTATGAAATGGGAATGGTGAATGCGGTGATTCCGCATGAAGAGCTTGAGGATACGGCTTATGAGTGGGCGCAGGAGATCCTGGCCAAATCCCCAACTTCAATAAAGATGCTGAAGTTTGCCATGAACCTTACCGACGACGGAATGGTAGGGCAGCAGGTGTTTGCCGGAGAAGCAACCCGCCTGGCTTATATGACCGATGAGGCCAAAGAAGGCAGAAATGCTTTCCTGGAGAAGAGAAAACCAAATTTTGAGAAAAAATGGATCCCGTAACCTCTTCGGAATTTTCCAATTTTGAGTTGGAAGTAGCTTCCCTTCCAAAGTTTGAGGAAGTGAAGCTGCACCCTGTTTCAAAAAAATATCTTGTGAAGCTGCAGATTGGAACTACACTTTCGCTGTTGTTCTTTGGGGTTGGATTGGTAGTCGCTTATAATTTTGTGCCAGAAGATCTTCAGGCTTACATCATGGCAGCAGGAATTTTTATGTGCCTCATTTTCGCCTGGACGTTCTTCAATAATATAATGTATGTGCGAAAAAGTGGGTATGCTTTAAGGGAACAGGATATTATTTTCCAACGTGGTTTTATTTTTGAAAAAACTACCGTTGTGCCTTTTAACCGGATCCAACATGTTTCTGTAGAAAGGTCTTTTTTGGACAAGATCCTCAATATTTCCACACTAAAAGTATTTACGGCAGGAGGTTCGGGAAGTGATATAAATATTCCCGGCATTTATCCAGATACTGCCAGCTCTGTAAAAGAGGAAATTTCAGCAAGAATTTTTAATCATGCCTGAAAATAATTTCTCACTGCCCCAAAGGCAATCGGTTGTAGGGTTGGTATTGATCTTTGCAACTTCGCTTTACCACATAGCAAGAAATCTTTGGGTGGTAGTATTTTATTTTGCATTCCGGGAAATTGATGAGCGCACCCTGTATCTTGGTATTGGTGGACTTATCCTGTTGCTATTGCTTAGCCTTGGCTACAGCATTATATACTATCTAAATTTTAAATTTCATATTGACGAAAGGAATGAGGAGTTTGTGCTTCAAAAAGGGGTTTTTTCGACCGATGTTATAAACATCCCTTTTGAGAAGATCCAGCAGGTCAACTTCCGAAGGAATATTTTGCAGCGCATTATTGGCGTTTACAGCGTGGTGGTGGAGACCGCCGGGAGCCAGGAGAAGGAAGTGGAGATCAAAGCACTTTCGGGAGAGAAGGCCAATGCTTTAGCTGAAAAGCTCATGGCGCGCGCAGAAGAGGAACGGGCAGAAAGGGTTGAGGAAAATAAGGTGGAAGCTGCTGGAGCTGTGCCCCCTGCAACAGGCAAACCGCGGCTTCAATGGGAGCACAAAGTGAGCATGTTTACCCTGGTAAAGCTGGGGCTTACCTCAAATTACCTTCGCGGGGTAGGGATCATCATGGCGTTCTATTTTACGCTGCGGGAGCAGTTCATGTTCAATGAAGAGCTTTCTGCGCAGCTACAGGAGCCCGAGGCCTACTTAACACAGGGAGGTTATGCATTCATCATCTTTTTGCTACTGGTGGGAATGCTGTTAACAGTGGGGGAGACGCTTATCAAGTATTTTGGGCTGCATTTGCAAAAGTATAAAGATACCCTGCAGGTTGAAATGGGGCTCAGGAACAACACCAGGGTCAATTTGAGGGCCAGCCGCATCCAGTTGTTACAGGTGCTTACAAATCCTATTCAGAAGAAAATGGATCTGTACCAGGTAAACATTTCCTTGGCCAGCAGTGAAGACGATCTCGATAAGAACCAGGTGAAGATCGTTGGCCTGCCGCCCGGGGTGGTGAAGCAGGTGAAAGATTATTTTTATGAATCGGGTATTGAAGAGAATTTCAGGATCAGCCCGAGCAAATTTTTATTTTTCAGAAAGATTTCCCGCGGATTGATCCCTTTGGCTGTCATTTCGGTTTTTCTGATATTTTATCCGCAGGTCATGTTTCTTTCATGGATCCTGGGAGTAGCTTCAGTTTATGTAGTATTAATGGTGGTTTACAATTATTTTCATTACAAGAAGCTTCAGTTAGGCATTTCCAAAGAATTTTTAATAAGACATTCGGGAGTTTGGGTTCAAAAAGAGGAATATTTAGAGATCTTCAGGTTACAGGCTGTCTCAGTTTCCCAGCCTTTATGGTATAAAAGGAGGGGGCTTTGCAAGCTCACATTTCACTCGGCAGGTGGCGATGTGAACTTTCCCATGGTGAGCAAGGCAAAGGTGCAGCCTGTGCTCAACTACTTGCTCTACAAGATTGAAGTTACTGAAAGAGCCTGGATGTAACTGAAGCCGGTTCATTAAAACACTGCTTTCATCAATATTTTCAGGGGGAAATTTCAGAATAGACCTGATATAAAAGGAAAAGCCACGAGTGCAAACAGTCGTGGCTTTTTTAATTACTGCAGGCTTTCCTCTATTTCAACTGCGGGAAATTATTAGGATCGGCTTCGTTCATGATGTTGTATACCTTCTCAAAAATGTCTTCTACGGAAGGCTTTGAGAAATAATCTCCATCGGTTCCATAAGCCGGGCGATGATCTTTAGCCGTAAGCGTTTGCGGCTTACTGTCAAGATGCCTCCAGGCATCCTGTTCTTCCATGACCTTTTGAAGGATAAAGGCGGAGGCCCCTCCCGGAACATCCTCGTCTATCACCAGCAGGCGGTTGGTTTTGGCAACGCTCTTTACAATATCGTGGTTGAGGTCAAAAGGCAGTAAAGTCTGCACATCAATAACTTCGGCCTCTATCCCAACTTCCTGTAGTTCTTTAGCTGCCTGTTCTACCAGCCTTAAAGTTGAGCCGTAAGAAACGAGGCTAATATCGCTTCCTTCCCTTAAAGTTTCGACTACTCCCAGCGGCGTCTTGAATTCCCCCAGGTTGTTCGGCATTTTTTCCTTTAAGCGGTAGCCGTTAAGAGACTCTATAATAAGTGCAGGTTCATCGCTTTCGAGCAAAGTGTTGTAAAAGCCGGCTGCTTTAGTCATATTGCGGGGCACCAGGACGTGAATCCCACGAATGAGGTTCAGGATCCCGCCCATGGGCGAACCACTGTGCCATATACCTTCCAGGCGATGGCCCCTGGTCCTGATAATTAGCGGAGCTTTCTGTTTTCCACGCGTTCTGTATTGCAGGGTAGCGAGGTCGTCACTCATTATCTGGAGTGCGTAAAGCAGGTAATCAAGGTATTGAATTTCGGCAATTGGTCTTAAGCCACGCATGGCCATTCCTATTCCCTGGCCAAGAATGGTAGCTTCCCTAATTCCGGTGTCGGCGACGCGCAGTTCTCCGTATTTCTCCTGAAGCCCTTCCAGCCCCTGGTTTACATCTCCAATTTCTCCTGTGTCTTCACCAAAAATGAGAGCTTCGGGATATTTATTGAAAATGTGGTCAAAATTCTCTCTTAGAACAAGGCGGGCGTCTACTTCTTTAGAATCTTCATCATAAGTAGGGGGAACAGGTGCTACATTAAGCGCATTATACTCTGAAGCACTGTGCAAATGGCTACTGTATTGCGGCCGCACCTCTTCGGTATATTTATCTATAAACTGGATCAATTCCTGTTTTGCGGGTGAATTTTCTCCCCTCAGGTACCTTAAGGCCTTGCGGGTGGCGACAAGAATATCCCTTTTTAATGTTTCTTTATTCTCCTGAAGTTCTTTCTTTAACTGAAGGATGAAGGTTTTGTTCTGGCTGCTATCAGCTGCTCTTTGCAACACCGGCAGTACATCTTTGACCTTGTCTTTTACAGGTGCCATGTGGGCCTCCCAGGCAGCTTTCTTCCCATCGCGCACCTGCTTCTTAATATCTTTTTCGATATCCTGCAGTTCCTGTTCTGTAGCAATGTTGGTGGCAATCATCCATTCCCGCATTTTTACATTACAGTCGTGCTCACGTTCCCACTTAAGCCTTTCTTCGCTCTTGTAACGCTCGTGAGACCCGGAAGTAGAGTGTCCCTGCGGCTGGGTTAGCTGCTGAACGTGAATTAGCACCGGAGTATGTTCTTCACGGGCAAGGCGGCTTGCATTCTCATAAGTTTCAATAAGGGCCGGATAGTCCCACCCGTTTACTGTAAAAATTTCATAGCCGTTATTTTCTCCTTTATCTCTCTGGAAGCCTTTCAAGACTTCGGAAATACTTTGTTTGGTAGTTTGATGCCTCGCATGTACCGAAATTCCGTACTCGTCATCCCACACGTTCATGACCATGGGTACCTGAAGCACGCCTGCAGCATTGATGGTTTCCCAAAAAAGACCTTCGCTGGTACTTGCATTTCCAATAGTTCCCCAGGCAATCTCGTTACCATTTCTGGAAAAATTATCGGTATCTATTCCTTCAACATTTCTGTAGATCTTTGAAGCCTGTGCAAGTCCTAAAAGCCTTGGCATCTGGCCTGCGGTGGGAGAGATATCTGCACTGGAATTTTTTTGCTGGGTGAGATTTTTCCAGGTGCCATCTTCATTGAGGCTGTGGGTAGCAAAATGTCCTCCCATTTGTCTTCCTGCCGAGCTGGGTTCCTGTTCAATATTTGTGGTGGCGTAAAGCCCTGCAAAAAACTGCTGAATATTGAGGGCTCCAATAGCCATCATAAAGGTTTGATCACGATAGTAGCCCGACCTGAAATCTCCATTTTCAAAAACCTTGGCCCAGGCCAGCTGGGGCACTTCCTTACCATCACCAAAGATTCCAAATTTAGCCTTGCCGGTTAGCACTTCGCGTCTTCCCAGGAGACTGCACTCCCGACTGGTTACAGCTAATTTGTAATCGCTTATCACCTGCGCCCTAAAATCTTCAAAAGAAATTTCACTTTTTGAGGAAGTTTCACTCTGCATAACACGTTTTTAAAATTAGCACAAATGTAACGAAAACAATGATTAATTACAATTCAAAAAAAATCATCAAAAATTGTTTTTTAACAAAATATACACCTTCTAATTGCGATATTTTTAGGCAAACGTTAAAATATCCAGCTTCAGTAAGAAAATCCTAATCTCTTACAGCCATTTACGAGTGAAAAGTCTTGAGAGGGTCTGGATATCAAGAGTAGCAATAAAACGTATTTTCTGGTCGTAATTTCCATCATTAAATTCCCACCCCTCACTGGAATGTACCGGGAAGAAAAACTCGAAGTAATTTTGCACGAGGCTCAGCCTGATTCCCGAATCGTACAGGAGCTGGGCCGATTTATACTTATTCTTTACCAGCCCCACATCACTATAGGCGTAGATCCATTTCCAGATGGTAGTGCTTCCGTTTAGCGTGGTGATCCATTGATTGGCAAACTGCGGTTCCAGGTTTGATTTAAAGCCTCCTTCGGCCATGATGATTTGCTGGCTAAAAATTCCTGAGGTTTCACTTCTTCCGTAGTAACTATAGTCGAAGAGATAATCTGTAGGCCTGTCTAATGCAAAACTGAAGTAATCACTGTTTGGCATATCATTGTAAAGGAAAGCTCCCCCGAAGAAACGAAGGTTTACCTGCCGGTCATTTTCCAGAAGTTTTCGATATTCTAAGGTGATTGAAGATTTGCTGAACTGCTGGGCCACCTGAAAATCTACAGATCCCGAAAAATGCCTTACCAGCCCCGGATTGCTATAGAGGTAGTTAATATTGAACACACTGTAATCGGGCACCTCAAGATCGGTCAGTTCATTTTCGTCCCTGTACACATTCACGTTGCGAAGAAGAATTCTCTCCTTGGGGCTTTGCCTCATGTAAGAATCCCGAAAATGTAAGGACAGGTAAGGATTGAGCCTTTGATACATAAGGTCATAACCATATGAAAACCTGCTTCCTGAAATCCCGTAATTGATCATGTACAGGTTTTCATCAAAGTAGATCTTGTGTGAAAGGCCTGCGCTACCTACCAGGGTCTTACTCTTTGAGGCATAAAGCGGGGAGAAATTATATTCAAAATTGCGGTCTAGAATGGTTTTGTTATAGAGTTTTAATCCAAGTGCTAGCCCGTCATATAAATTATATTGAAATTGAGGCATGAAAAATATCTGCTGATACCTGGGGTCTTCCACATCTTTGAAGAGTCGGAATTGCAGGGGCCTGTTCATGATGCCGCCCACCGTTCTGTAGTTATTCCGGCGGTTAATCTCTGGGGCTATGCCTTCATGGTTAACTGCTACCTGTTTTACTCTTGCTGCGGGAATACGCACACTGCGTACTCCGGGGGAATGTTCTACCCAGGTCTTGTACACCACTTCATTGTCGTTGAGCCCGTAAACCTGAACAGGAACATCGGTTTCTGTCCTGTTCTTTAATGTGATTCGCAAGGAATCCCCTTCTTTGTGAAGGCTGCGTATCTTAAAGTCTATTTTATCCCTGGTCCCCACATAGTCAGTAAAGAACCATTTCACGTCTTTGCCGGCATTCTCGGTAAGGATACGCCTAAAATCCTGATCATCAACCGGGCGTAGTTTATAGGTCTCGAAAAATTCTTTAATGGAATAAGACACGGTATTGTCTTCGAGAAATTTGTTGAGATAGTTGAAACCAACCCCAGCTTTAAAAGGATTGGCTATATTTTTATTGAACTTTATCAACGAATCCTGAGGCGAGCTTAAAGGCTGGTCCATGTGCTTTCGGGCGGCGAAGAGGTACATAAGCGGATACTGGTCGTTAAAGTCAAGCCTAGCGGCATGAAACCAGCGAATCCCTATCACATCGCTTAAACTTCCCAGTAATTTAAGATCTGGATAATATTGATCAATATATTCCATCATGAGGTATATGTGAATACCGTCAAAGATCCATTTGTCTTCCCGTGGGTTGAGCAGCAGGGAATTTTCGAGATAGTTCTCGGTCAGGTTTTTTAACTGTTTTAGTTCATATCCAAATCCGTCGGGAAAGGGGCGAAGAAATTTTGGCAACTGGTTAAGACCGTAAACCGGATTTGAAGCGTAATCCTGTTGGGTGGCCAGAATAATAGGATGAGGGTAAGAGCCCAAATTGGTTTGAAGGAAACTGACAATGCGGTTCACATAGAATGACTTCATCCCGGGGTTGGCCCCACTAGCTGTAATGTTGGTAAGCACGTGAAGGCTGTCAACCTGTATATCGTCAAAAACAACTTCGGAAGTGAGGTGCAGTTCAGTATCAAATCTTTCCTGCCCAGTGAGGTAAACTGTTTTTTTGTCTTCCTGAGGCACAATTTTTTCCCTCTTTAATGCTGAAACAGCCGAGAGTTTTGACGGGATGGTGAGTTGTATATCTAAATCGAGCTTTGGAAGATAAAGGTCGTTCATGTTTTTATGGCTGTACACCTTCCAGCCCTTATTGTAAACTGCAGGTGCAATAAACCAGTATCTTAACTGGTAGTTCCCTTTGCTTCCGAAGCCATACCGTGTAAATTCATTATGTGGAATCTTTACGACATAGTTCAGGTTAACAACATATTTTTCGTGGGGTGCCACAGGCTTTTCAGGAACAATTCTAATGATATCGGGATGGTTTTCGGGGCGATCCCAGGCGAGGGCATTAGAGGTGTTTCCGGTAATGGTATTGATGGTAGTCCCGCCCCGCCTGTCGTCGCGGGCAAAATGGAAATTACGGTCGTAATCTTCAAAGAACCGGCGGGCAAGAGGCGTACGGGTATCCGAGAACGCATTCATCCAGTCGCTCATGTAGATTTCCCGAAGCGTATCATTGCTGGTGTTTCTATACTCCAGCGTTTGCTGAATGTATAAAGACTTTATAGAATCATTGAGCTCGGCTTCAATGATGACATTATGTTGCCCGAAAAGCGTAAATGCAAGAAGGGCAAAAAGGGTAAAAACTGGATATTTCTTATTCAAATTTTTCTTGTGGAAGATAGGGGTTTAACACTAAAAACGACATGGGGTGCAAGATATTATTTCAAACAACAAAATCAATATTTACTTACCTATCATTGAGTTAAAAATAAGACAAAGTTCTGTAATGAGATAACTGGAGAATACAAAAACAGCCTTGTCAAAAAGGCTGTTTTGGGATGAAATTTTAGATGTCTTAGAAATTCGGACTCAAATTGTATTCTTCATAGAACTTATCGAGTATTTCAATGACTTCATCGGCAGTGTCTACTACCTGAATGATGTCAATATCCCCACTGCTAATATTTTGGAAGTTATCCAAGAGCGTAGTCCGCACCCAGTCTATTAAACCTCCCCAAAAGTCTCTTCCCACCAAAATAATGGGGAATTTATCGATCTTGTTGGTCTGTATAAGGGTGATGGCTTCAAATAACTCGTCTAAAGTGCCAAATCCGCCGGGCATTACTACAAAGCCCTGCGAATATTTTACAAACATCACTTTTCTTACAAAGAAGTAATCAAAATTGATGTTTTTGTCATTATCTATATATGGATTGTCGTGTTGTTCAAATGGCAGGTGAATGTTGAGGCCTACAGAAGTTCCGCCGGCCAGATGGGCGCCTTTATTACCTGCTTCCATTACTCCGGGGCCACCCCCGGTGATAATCCCATAGCCATGTTCTACGATTTTTTTGGCTACTTCCTCGGTTAGCTTGTAAAATTTGTGATCGGGTTTTGTACGTGCCGATCCAAAAATAGAAACACAGGGGCCAATCTGGCTTAGTTTCTCATATCCGTTTACAAATTCTCCCATGATCTTAAAAATGGCCCAGGAGTCATTTGTTTTTATTTCATTCCAGCTTTTATTTCTTGTCTCTGTTCTCATAAAAAATTCAATTGCGGCTAATTTAGTTCTTTTTGAAGAAAGCGTGCCGTGTAGCTTTTCTTGTTTTTGGCAACTTCTTCGGGCGTACCCTTAGCTACCACTTTTCCTCCGTTTCTTCCTCCTTCGTACCCTATGTCAATGATATGATCGGCCATTTTGATAACATCGAGGTTGTGCTCAATAATAAGTACTGTGTTCCCTTTATTTACCAGCCTGTTGAGCACCTCCATCAATACCCGGATATCTTCAAAATGCAAGCCTGTGGTAGGTTCGTCTAATATATAAAAGGTGTTACCGGTATCCCTTTTGGAGAGCTCGGTAGCCAGCTTGATGCGTTGGGCTTCCCCTCCCGAGAGGGTTGTGCTTTGTTGACCCAGGGTCACATAGCCAAGCCCCACATCTCTTATCGTCTTTAACTTGCGGTAGATCTTTGGGATATTCTCAAAAAAGACAACGGCTTCATTAATGGTCATTTCGAGCACATCGGCAATAGATTTTCCTTTGTACCTAATCTCCAGGGTTTCCCGGTTAAAGCGTTTGCCCTGGCAGGTCTCACATTCCACATAAACATCGGGCAAGAAGTTCATTTCAATAACCCGCAGGCCACCACCTTTGCAGGTTTCACATCGGCCACCCTTCACATTAAAGCTGAAACGGCCTGGTTTATAACCCCTGATAAGTGCTTCAGGCGTTTTCGCAAAAATATTCCTGATTTCAGAAAAAACACCAGTATAAGTTGCAGGGTTAGATCTTGGAGTTCGCCCAATTGGGGTCTGGTTGATGTCTATTACCTTATCACAATGCTCAAGTCCTTTAATACTTTTGTAAGGTTTAGGCTTTTTTACCCCGTTAAAATAATGGGCATTCATAATAGGGTAGAGGGTTTCATTGATAAGCGTAGATTTCCCGCTTCCCGAAACACCTGTTACCGCGATCATTTTCCCCAATGGGAAACTTACCGAAACATTTTGAAGGTTGTTTCCGGTGGCACCTTTAAGGTCGATTTTTTTACCATTCCCTTTTCTTCTCTCTGAAGGAACTTCAATTTTCATGCTTCCGTTGAGATAGTTTGCAGTAATGGTGTTGTGTTTGCGGATTTCTTCGGGAGTACCTTCGCTTATAATTTCGCCGCCATGCCTTCCTGCCTGTGGGCCTATATCAATCACATAATCGGCACGCTCAATCATATCTTTATCGTGTTCAACCACAACAACAGAATTTCCCAGGTCACGCAGCGAGATTAGGGAATTGATCAGTTTTTCATTGTCACGTTGATGCAGCCCTATGCTTGGCTCGTCGAGAATGTAGAGGACGCCAACAAGCTGAGAACCTATTTGAGTGGCCAGCCTTATCCTTTGGGCCTCACCTCCCGAAAGGCTTTTAGAACCGCGGTTAAGGGAAAGGTAGTTTAGCCCCACATCTACCAAAAACTGGAGACGTACACTAATCTCCTTGATAACTTCAGCAGCAATCTTTTGTTGTTTTTCTGAAAGATGGACGTTTAAGTCCTTAAACCAGTCGGCAAGATCAATAATGTCTTTTTGAGCAAGTTCGGCAATATTTTGCCCATTGACCCTGAAGTACAAAGATTCCTTTTTGAGGCGCGTTCCTTCACATTCGGGGCAGGTTATTTTGTCCATATATTCCTTTGCCCAACGCCGCAGGGAAGAGGATTCATTCTTCTCGTAGGTCTCTTCAATAAATGTTGCCACCCCTTCAAAATCGATCTTGTATTCGCGGGTAATACCAAGGGTTTTAGATTCTTTAGTGAACTTCTCCCTGCCGCCGAACAAGATCATGTTCATGGCATCTTTGGGAATTTTCTCTACAGGGTCTGAAAGGCTGAAGTCAAAACGCTCGGCTATTAACTGGAGCTGACTAAAGATCCAGTTCTTTTTTTGAGGCCCGTGCGGGGCGAGAGCCCCGTTTTTTATACTTTTTGAGGCATCGGGAATGATCTTCTTCTCATTAACCTTATGAAGTGTGCCAATGCCATTACAAAGTGGGCAGGCTCCTTTGGGAGAATTGAAGGAGAAATTGTTGGGTTCAGGATTTGGATAAGAAATTCCGGAAGAGGGGCACATCAGGTTTCGGCTAAAGTACTTGATGTCGCCATTATCCTGGTCCATCACCATCAAAACATCCTCCCCGTGGTACATTGCAGTTTTGATACTGTCAAATAACCTCTTTTTGAGGTCTTCTTTCGAGCTAATCTTCAACCGGTCTACAACAATCTCAATATCATGTATCTTGTACCGGTCAAGTTTCATGCCCTTCACAATATCCCGTACTTCGCCATCAACCCTCACCTTTACAAACCCCTGCTTGGCTATTTGTTCAAAGAGCTCCCTGTAATGCCCTTTTCGGGACCTTATTACCGGGGCCAGTACGTTCACTCTTTTTCCTTCAAAATTTTTCAGAATTAAATCGGCAATCTGCTCATCATTGTAGCTCACCATTTTTTCGCCGGTTTGATAGCTATAGGCATCACTGGCCCTGGCGAAAAGCAATCTCAAAAAATCGTAGATTTCAGTAATGGTGCCCACAGTACTTCTGGGGCTTTTGCTGGTGGTCTTCTGCTCAATGGCTATGACGGGAGAAAGACCTTCAATCTTATCTACATCGGGTCTTTCAAGGCCTCCAAGGAACTGGCGGGCATAGGCCGAAAAAGTTTCAATGTATCTGCGTTGCCCTTCAGCATAAATAGTGTCAAAAGCCAAAGAAGACTTCCCGGAACCCGAAAGTCCTGTAATAACCACCAGTTTTTCCCGGGGAATTTTGACATCCACATTTTTCAGGTTGTGCACCCTAGCACCAAGTATATCTATATATTCTTCTGTAACTGCCATGTAAATTTTTTGCAAGGCAGCAAAGGTACTGAAACTGTAGTTATTGAGAAAAGAAGGAAGATGCCCTGATATATTAAGTACAGCCGGTAATGTTAAATATTTTCCTACAAAAATATCTACTCACCTGAATCTCTAAAATGCCATTTTCTTAATGAAATCTTAATTACGGCTGAAAATTGATCAGAATTTAAAGCTTAAGTGGTTTATAAATAAAAGAAATTCAAATTATGTTAATGCTTAACAGCTACTTTTTTAGGAATAGATAGGATTTTTATGCTAAACCATCAAACGGATATCATACCTGAAGCCGGTAAAACCTCTGCATCTTCCTTCGGAAAGTTAGAAAATAATTTTAGTGCAGCAACAGTAATAAATACCGTCTGGCTGAAAATATTTTATAAAAAAAGACAGATCTGGAATTGCCTGAACACACTTCAGCTATACTACGGTGAACCAGCCTTGAATGAATATAACGGAACAAAATTTTCTACTGACATCCTCACTGAAGCATAAATTTATTCCGAATAAATATTTCTTAAAAATGGTTTTTTGACGTCTAATTTTATGTTAATAAAACCAATTTTCCGATGAAATACTTAGGTATAATTAGCTTGTTGTCAGTTATGTACTACATAAGTTTAGGATTTATTTTGAAGTAGCTTGTATATCTTTACTTGTGAAGATGATCGCATAATTTGCTGCGAAAAATTGTCATAAAGTTAAAAGTCGGGGGAATGGAAAAGAAAATACTACTACTTATTACAAAAAACGGGGATTTAGCTAAGAATATAGAAAAGGAAGTCAATTTTCATTTTGATACTGTTGAAGTTAATAGTATTCATGCCGGTTATTCTTTGGCGCTTAATACTTTACCCGATGTTATTCTCATAGATTATTCTTCGCTGGGGCTGGAAAGCCTGAAAAATCTTACCAGTTTTAAGTCCACACATTTTCTGAACAAGAGCCTGCTTTTTCTTTTAGGGGACCTTGAAAACAGAAAGGTGCTCGATAAAAATTTTAAAGATGCTGTAGACGGAATTATCTACGATAGAGGATGTTATCGTTCTATAGCAGAGGAAATTGAAGAGCTTATTGGAACCCAGACTTGCCTTACGCACTATTGGAAAGATTCGTTTATGGGCCTGTTCAACTTATTGGAACACCCTGTTATCCTTCTTCAGGATGAGAAAATTGTGGCGATGAACGACGCCTTCAGGAATGACTTTTTTATTACTGGGAGGCAACAAATAAAACTTACAGACCTGGTTGTGGGACGAAGTAAACTAAAAGTTAGCGAAATCCTCAAAAAGTTTGTGAGGGGAAAGCACATGAAAGCTGTGACTAAAACCTCTCTTATTATGAATGAGAAGATAAGGGAGGCCCGAATAACTTTTTCCAAGCTTGACAAAAATTTGTCGGGGCAGATGATCATGATGATCAATTTCACCGGCAATGACTTTCCGCTTAAAGAGGAAGTAGGAACTAACTCGGTAGAAATAGAAAAGTATTTTGCCGAAAACTGTACTCAGGAAGAACAGCATTTTACCAAAAGGGAAAAGGAAATTATTTCACTGCTGTGTAAAGGATATAAAACGAAAGAAATTTCTGAGGCCTTGTGTATTTCAGCTAAAACAATAGAAAAACACAGGGCTAATATTGTGCGTCGCACTCGCTCAGGGACTATCCTGGAGAGTATAGTGTATGCCCTAAACCATAATATGATCAAAGTTTGAAAAAAAGGAGGGTTTTCCCCCATTGTTAGAGGTTAAGAGAAATCCTACATTTAACAAAAGAATTTCCTAAAGTTCCCCCGCCCGTTTACTCCCCCATTTGCTATTCGCCGGTTGCGAATTTAAAGAAGAATCACAGACCCTATAATAATTAACCATTCTAAATTTTATTAATCTAAAACCCTTTGATTATGAAACACTTTAAATTGCCAATGGCCTGCTTTGCGCTACTTGCGCTGGTCTTTACTTCCTGTAGTAAAGAAGAAACTGGTGCTACCGAAGGCGGAAAAGACACTGTACAGTTAACTTTTGGTGCCATGCTTGGAGCTTTTAACAGCCAAAACAAACAAGCGACACCGGGAGAATGTAGGGAAAATGCAGTACCTGCTTATGTTATGGTAGGAATTTCCACAGATGAGGAGGGAACCGAGTTCATTGACGGAAGTAATGCAGAAAACCTGATTGAAGTAGGTTTAACCAATAACAATGGGTCCTGGGAGACTACTTATTCTGCAGACCTTGAACTTCCTGAAGATACTTATTACCTACAGCATTTTATTGTCTATGATTCAAATGATCAGGTACTATGGGTGGCTCCAAGAGAAGGAGGAACTTTTGCCGGGGAGGTTAGTGATGCCTTACCACAGGCTATAGAACTAATAGGAGGTACGAAACCTTATATCGCGGTTGAGGTATTGTGTTTTATTCCAAGGCAAGAAGAAGCCTATGGGTACCCATTCTTTGACTTTGACGTGATTGAGGTAGAAAACAGCTACTGTATTTTCGTTAACTACTGTGATGATGAAACCGGTCGTGAGTATCCTGCATATTTCTCTGTAGAAGTATGGTCTGACGAGTTTGATGGAACAGAGGTAGTCTTGAGCAATAATATGAATACAGTTTCTATGCAGGGAGGTAACCCGGCTGCTTCTGTATTGTGTCTTGCTTTACCAGATTTAGGAGATGATACTTATTATGCCCGTGTAACAGTACTGAATCACGAACTTCTTTCTTATGTGTCTGACCCGGAATCTGATTATTTCGAATTCACCTTTACTCAGGATGATATTGATGCACAGGAGCTTGCAGTTCCAGCCTATGAGCATGTAAGATTTAACTGTCCTCCACCTTACGGAGAGCCAACCTGTGAACCGGGAACTGTATTGGGAGATACCAACGGTGACTGTATTGTAGACTGTAGAGATACAGGTTCCTGTCAACCTGGTGAATGTGTTGTGCCCGGAGATACAAATGGTGACTGTATTGTAGATTGTAGAGATACAGATTCCTGTGAATCTGATGGATGTGGAGACACTGCTTACATGTTTGGAGATTACATTTTAGCCGATCATTATAAAAGTAATAATTGGGGATGGGGTCTTCTCATTGACGGAACTGGTGTAGATGCAGATGAAGAATTTTACGACGAAGAAAATGAGCGTTGGGTACTACCATTCTGGGCAGGTGCCGGTCAAAATGATACCAGTAAGGCATGGAGAGCAGGAGACGTTATTATTGAACTTGATGATGACGGAGAGCAGATACATATAACTATTGATCTTTATGACGGAGTGACTGTAGGTGATACACACTTCTGGTTTAATGATGATAACACCTGGCCTGATAAACGAGCTCCGGGACAATTTGACCTTCATAAAGGTTCAGATCTTCTAAGTTATAGCTTCCCTGTTGATGGTGTAGGTCCTTATACCATGATCGTACATGCCGGACAGGTATGTCATGAAGATTTCCAGTAAAAGAAATAATTCTCTCCGGGTCATAAAACCCGGGGAGGATTTCTTAATAATTTTTATTAACCATTCTAATTTTTATTAATCAAACACAATTTATTATGAAAAATTTTAAAATTTCAATTGCCTGGCTGGCAATGTTGGCGTTGGTGTTTACTTCCTGTAGTAAGGAAGAAGCAGGTGTTGTTTCCGATGATCCTGAAACGGTACAATTGACCTTTGGAGCCTTGTTAAATTCCTTCAATCAACAAAACAGGCAATCTGAAGCTGAATGTAGAGATGGAGTTGATCCTGCTTATGTAATTTTGGGAGGTACAACATCTGAAGATGCCGAACCGGGGACCTACGAACTCTTTGAGGTGGGGCTTGTGAACAACAATGGCTCATGGGAAACTACCTATTCTGAAGATTTAGAGCTTCCTGCCGGAACTTATTACCTGCAACATTTCGCAGTTTATGATTCCAACGATCAGGTATTATGGGTAGCTCCACGTGAAGGAGGAGCATTTGCCGATGAAGTAGGGGATGCCCTGCCATTACAAGTTAATCTTGTAGCGGGAACCAAACCTTATATTGATGTAGATGTTCTTTGCTACTATGCAAGGGAAGAAGCTGCTTATGGTTATCCTTTCTTTGATTTTGATGTTATTGAAGTTGAGAACAGCTATTGTGTTTTCGTAAATTACTGTGACGACGAAACTGGTCGTGATTATCCTGCATATTTCACAATTGATGTGTATTCAGATGCAACAATGACTCAGGAAGTTTCTATCAGCAATGATACCAACACCATTACAATGGCAGGAGAATGGCCTTCGGCTTCTGTACTGTGTTTTGCATTGCCCGATCTTGGAGATGATACTTATTACGCCAGGGTGACTGTACTAAATCATGATGATCTTGATTACACTGCAGATGATAGCGATTATTACGATTTTGTAATCACTCAGGAGAGTATAGAGGCACTTGAAACTCAAGTTCCCGCTTATCATCACATTAGGTTTGAGTGTGATGATGATCCAAATGGTGGAGGAGAAGACGAGGTGTGTGATATAGATGCAGCCTGTGAATTGGAGACTACAGGTACCCTTGATGAGTTCTGCTACTTCACAATCCTTGAAAACGCTGACGATGACAACTGGGTGAGAATAAATAATGCTCAGGATCTGGAAGACCTGAACCTTTTGGTTGATTTTCCACTAGACGGTCTAATTGAAGTTGTAGATGTAAATGTGGTAATGGACGATGGTGAGTTATCCATAACTCTGGATACACCATATTCAGTACAAGATCGGATTACAGGATATGCCATAGAGGTAAGACCTTCTGTTGAAGGAGGAGCTATGAACCAAACCTGTTGGGAATCTGAATGTGCCAACGTGGTTGGTGAAGATCAGACGGAAGCCATTACAGAATCTTTTGATGGTTTCGATTACTCTTATCCTTTCTACATGAGAGTAGACGCTATCTTCTGTTCCGTTCCACTTGAAAATTAATTTCTTGTAAGATTAACCACCTGTGTTGCACAGGTGGTTAATTTTAAAAATTTACTGTGATGAGACCCATTGTATGCACAGGTGGATCATCATATACAAACATTTTTTAAACCATCATTTTTATCATCCTGCTTATAAAAAAAAACTACTATGAAAACTACATTATATAAATTTAGTCTGTTACTTCTTTTTCTAGTTACAGCTGCTTCCTGTACTACTGAAGATCCACAACCAGTAAATGAAGATGAACAGAAGGTACAGTTGACATTTAAAACTGTTCTTGCAGAAATAGACCTGCAACAAAAGGATCCGGTTGTATGTAGTGACAACACACCCGGCTACGTGATGATTGGAATTACAGACGCTCTTGGTAATTATATTGGAGAAAATGGGGGAAGCCCTGAAATGAATCTAATTAGGGTAGAATTAAAATATAACACCAGCCTTAGTACATGGGAAACATTATATTCCGATGAACTTGCATTACCTGCTGGAGATTACGACCTGCAACATTTCATTGTTTATGATACCAGTGATAATGTTTTGTGGGTAGCACCAAGATTAGAAGGAACTTTTTCCGAATATGTAGACCAGCCTCTGCCACATGAAATTGAAGTTGTTTCGGGAACCAAACCCTACATTAGTATAGATGTCTTGTGTTTCTATTCCCGCAATGAAGAAGCTTATGGTTATCCGTTCTTTGATTTTGATGTTGTTGAGGTAGAGAATAGCTATTGTGTGTTTGTAAATTATTGTGATGATACCACAGGAAGAGAATATCCTGCTTACTTCTCTATGGAAGTATGGACCGATTCTTATGACGGAACTCCATATCCCTTAAGCAATAATACTAATACCATAACCATGGAAGGGGGTTGGCCATCTGCTTCGGTGTTGTGTATTGCTCTTCCCGATCTTCAAGACAGGACTTTCTACGCCCGTGTAACCGTTTTGAATCATGACGATTTAGATTACACTGCAGACGCTACCGATACATTTGAGTTTGAAATTACGCAGGCCAGTATTGAAGCCCAGGAAATATTTATACCTGCATATCATCATGTAAGAATAAACTGTGATAACAATAACAACCCTGGAGATCCAACTTGTGATACAGATGTGCGTTGTAGGTTAAACCTGAGAAATGAACTCTCCTCTAACTGCGAGTTTACCCTACTTGAAGGGGCTGATACCGAAGGTTGGGTTCAAATTAATAGCGATGCCGATTTGCAATTGTTGGCCGATTTAGGTTTTGAAGATCTTACAGCTTTGGGAACCGCTGATGTTTCCTTGTCAGGTGGTGAAGTGCAAATAATTCTTGATACACCTTTTGATGACAGTGACCGTATTGCTGCTTATGCAATTGAGGTGCGGCCGTCTAGTGGAGGGGCAATGAGTCCCACTTGTTGGGAGAATTATTGTGCCAATATTCAGGGAGAAAATGGTGCTATTGCTAACACTTTCAATGGTTTTACCTATACTTATCCATTCTACGTAAGAATAGAAACCATTAACTGCTTTAGTATAAACCTGCTGGATTGACCTAATATCCACAACAATAAAGGCTGTTTTAAAAGTTGAGCACTACTGGATTATTTCAGAATTCGATATAGCTATCAGTTTGTCGAAGCGGCAAAAGAATTTATAATGGCCTTTTCTCAACATTAGATGGTAGTTTAAGAGGTATTACACTACCTATATGACCAGTTCTGCGAAAGCTGCCCTACATTTTATAAAAAAGCGATAGTCAAAAATATCATTTTTGACTATCGCTTTTTTACTTAAGCTGAAAGTTCTGGAATTTTTACAGCATATATTTTAAAAGAAATAACATTAATATTAACAGGCTGTTTTAGCTACTTATAAATTTTTGATAGTATCAAGCGATACAAGATTTGCTTTAAATCCTTCCAGGCTTTAAGTTCTTTTCAATTTTCTTCATAATCCTTACAAATGTTTTTTTAGCTTTTAGCATTTTCTTCAATTCGGCCTACTGTATTTAGTGTTCCAAGCTATTGAACAGCAGCATGTTAAAATCACTTAAAACCTTCTTAAGGAAATATTAATTTCTAATTTTGTGATAATTTATTTATCTCCATAGGTTTAACTAAAAAAAAGAAATTCACGAAACAGATATGCTTATTCCCTCCCTTCGTCCCGACGTAAGCCATAGTTAAAAAATATCTAAAAAAATTTTTGGCATAGTTATTACAAGTTAAACCGCAATTAAGAATGTTAAGATTCTTTTTTGTTTTTAAAAGCTTTTAATTAACTAAAAATGAACGTCATCAAAAAGTCAGTTAAAACAATTTGTTCTGTAAAACCCAAACATGCAGGACTTAAAAATTATGAATACCTACTTATGAAAAATTTAAAATTCGCTGTGTTACTACCAGCTTTAGCCTCCCTAGTTTCCTGTAGTAAAGATAATCCTGAAGAATTAGAGAACATTGAAAGTTCGAATATTAATGAGACTCAGGAGATCATGACAGAATTTGCCAATCCCAATCCCGGTGCTTCTACAGATGTGTATTATGCAGGTCAAAAATTTGCCGTTGAGCAGTTTAATGGGGATTACATTTATGAAGGAGATATACTTTTGCCCCCTTCATTAGTAAGCCATCAGGAAGTTAAAGTGGTTTTTGAGGAAGGTGAAGTTGTTCCCGAAACCAAAAGTGTTGGGCGTACTTCAGGCAGATGGCCCAACAATACTGTTTACTATGCTATAGACAGTAATTTAGACAATAAATACCGCGTCTACGACGCAATAAAGCACTGGGAATCTCAAACTAATATTGATTTTGTAGAGAGAACATCCCAGTCTAACTATATTTATTTTGTAACCGGTTCTGGTTGTTCCTCTTACGTGGGGATGATAGGTGGAAGACAAAATATAACCTTGTCTACTGCTTGCTCTACCGGGAATACCATCCACGAGATTGGCCATGCTGTTGGCCTTTGGCACGAGCAGAGCCGTGTAGACAGGAATAGTTATATCACCGTGCATTATGATAACATTCAAAGCGGAAGGGAATATAATTTCCAGACTTATGCTGAGCAGGGAATGGATGGTGATGAGTTTACCAGTGCTCTTGATTTTGGATCTATCATGATGTATGGTCCATACTCATTTTCCAGTAATGGAAAGCCTACCATAACTACCAAAAGTGGTTCTACTTATAATGTGCAAAGATCTGCTCTGTCTTCAGGCGATAAGACCGGAATAAACAATATGTATCCTTATAGTTCTACTTCAGGTAAAGAGACTACAACCGGCACTACAGAAGAAACTTATATTAATGGGGAATACTATACGGTTTACGGCGTATATCTTCTTAGAAAGAATGACACCTGGTTTTACTATTCAAGAATTTACGGGTGGAAAGAAGTATTTTCCAGAGGAGGATACTGGTACTATAAAGCATAAATTATAATGCATATATTTATAAACCCGGCTGTAAGGCCGGGTTTTTTTATGGCAGTACCCCGAACTTAGATTACCATTTTAAAAATAAGCCTTTAAGAGCACTGTAGAATTTGTCTACAATGTATTTTAAAAGATGTGGAAAATTTCCACTTCCTTAAAAGTTTTTAACCTTAACTGCAGCCGTGAAAAAATTAAACTGAAAATATACCATAAAGTAGGGTTAACCCCCATTTCAGTGATAATCAAATAATTATATATTTACACCATTAGTTGCCATTCCCCCAGGTAATTTTTCCTCCCATTAATTTAAAAAATTGAATTTTGAGATCCAGATGATCTGGATTTTTAAAGTGAAACCTGGAAAAAAATATTCTCTCCTTCCCCTTAGTCCAAGAGTATACTTTTTCCAGCGCAAAGTTGCTCCCTCAAAAAGTCATAAGTAGTAAGCAATTATTTATTAACCATAAACCAATATTTATTATGAAAAATCTTAAACTTTCAATTGCCTGGGTAGCAATTTTTGCATTGATTTTTACATCCTGTAGTAAAGATGAAGCTGGAGTTGTATCAGATGAGCCTGAAACAGTACAATTAACTTTTGGAGCATTACTGAATTCTTTTAATCAGCAAAACAGGCAGTCTGAAGCTGAGTGTAGAGATGGAGTTGATCCTGCTTATGTTATTTTGGGAGGTACAACATCTGAAGATGCCGAACCGGGGACCTACGAACTCTTTGAAGTGGATCTTGTGAACAACAATGGCTCATGGGAAACTACCTATTCTGAAGATTTAGAGCTTCCTGCCGGAACTTATTACCTGCAACATTTCGCAGTATATGATTCCAACGATCAGGTATTATGGGTAGCTCCACGTGAGGGAGGAGCATTTGCCGATGAAGTAGGGGATGCCCTGCCATTACAAGTTAATCTTGTAGCGGGGACCAAACCTTATATTGATGTAGATGTTCTTTGCTACTATGCAAGGGAAGAAGCTGCGTATGGCTATCCTTTCTTTGATTTTGATGTAGTTGAGGTGGAAAACAGCTATTGTGTGTTCATTAATTATTGTGATGATGAAACCGGAAGGGAATATCCGGCTTACTTCAATATTGATGTGTATACTGATGAAGCGATGACTCAGGAAATTGAGTTAAACAATGACACTAATACCATTACTATGGAAGGGGAATGGCCTTCAGCTTCTGTGCTGTGTTTTGCATTGCCCGATCTTGGAGATGAGACTTACTACGCCAGAGTTACTGTTTTAGATCATGAAGACCTTGATTATACTGCAGGTGCAGAAGATTATTATGATTTTGAAATTACACAGGCGAGTATCACCGCATTGGCAGCACAAGAGCCAGCTTACCACCACATAAGAATAGGATGTGATTCAACTCCTGTTATTAATGCCGATACGAATATCTACATCTATTTCGATTCTTCCGGATCAATGGACAATACTTTGTATCCGCTGCAGGAAATGAGAAATACCCTTCTTAGAGCTGCTCTAATTGGGTTGTACAACAATGATGATGCACTTTTCGATGAAAAAGTACAGGTAATAGCTGATCCTAGTGAGCGAACCATGCATTTTCTCAACCTGAGGGGGGAATCTCCCAGCGGAAATTCAATTGCTTTAATTTTCCAGGATGAAGCAGTTTACAGCTATACAGATTATGTAAGCTCATGGGATCAAAATACAACACGTACAGCGACTTACGATGCAGATATTACCGCATTAAGAGGCAGATTGGCAACCTGGCCCTCCAATTCCTATAACGGTATTATATTTCAGGTAGCAACACCAAATTCACCTGATGCAGAGAATTTTGCGAAATTCGTTTCCTATGTTGAAAATGGAGACGGAAATTACGCAGGAGCCTACGGCCTTTCTGATAAATCCGAAATTGGCTATGTTTATGATGTAAACCCCGGAGATTCTCCGGCATACTATGAAGGTCTAATTGTTTCAGCACTTCAAAGCCTGGGTTACAGTCTTTAGAGTTACTGATTTTTAAACCAGATTAAGCAGAGGCTGCCTGTAAAGGCGGCCTCTTCTTTTTTTGGTCCAGACTTAATCGCTTCTATAATATCCTGAGAGGATCTAAAAACGACCTTTTTGTAACTCTATCTTTCTAAAAGAATTCAGCCAGTCACGCGTTTATTAAAGCCTGCTCAAAAATGCCATTTTTGAGGTGCTACAGAGAAGAAACCTGCTGATGGGAGTATTCCTGAAGTTGTGGGAAAAATGCTGTAAACTCTTCCGAAAATTCTTCGTAATATTCCTTCAATTCATTCACGGCGCGATCCATTCGCACAATGTTTTTTGTCCTTAGGTTCATTTGATAGAGAATTCGGGCAATTCCTTCAATGCTCGCATAGCTTAAAAGCCAGTTTTCAGAAACCATGTAAGGCAGGAAGTTTTGAATGGGGGCGGGTAATACCTCAAATCTCTGCTTGAGGAGCTTATAGAAATCTGCCACAAAATTTTCAAGCGGAACTTCACTGTAATCTTCCCAGCGGGAAGCGAGGAAGTGATCGTAAAAAATATCTACAATAACCCCGCTGTAGTGACTGTAATTTTTATGCAATTTAGCGGTGCTTTTCCTCACTATGGGGTGAGAATCGGTGTAGGAGTCAATCGCCCGGTGAAGAAGGACCCCTTTTTGAACTTCGGAAGGAAACTCCAGGTACTTTTTTCCTTTTATGGAATCGGCGATAAAATTTCCCAGGCAAATATCGTCATTATCTCCCGAGAGGTATATATGGGCAAGAAAGTTCATTTGTGCTAAGGTACTTAATCTGGATGTTTAAATTTTGTTAAGGTTTGGGAAGGCTTCAGAAGGAGAGTATCTTTGTACAGCTTTTTTAGAATTTCCGCAGAAAAAGAGGTTCCAAAAATGCCATTTTTGACAACACTTTTGAAAATTAACGTATGACATTAATAAAATCTATTTCAGGAATTAGGGGTACCATTGGGGGGAAACCTTCAGAAAACCTTACCCCAATTGATGCTGTGAAATTTGCCGCTGCATATGGCAGCTGGCTTAAACAGCGCCATGAAGATAAAAAGATCAATGTGGTAGTGGGCCGCGATGCAAGGATTTCGGGGCATATGATCCAGCAACTTGTAATGAACACACTTACCGGGCTGGGAATTAATGTGATTGATCTTGATCTTTCTACCACCCCCACGGTAGAAGTTGCAGTTCCTATGGAGAAAGCCGAAGGCGGAATTATCCTTACCGCCAGTCACAACCCAAAACAATGGAATGCTTTAAAACTGCTAAATGAAAAAGGCGAATTTTTAAGTGGAGATGACGGTGCAGAGATCCTTGAAATTGCTGAAAAAGCCGATTTTTCTTTTGCAGCTGTCGATGACCTTGGAAAAGTGACAAAAGTAGATCATTACATAGATACTCATATTGAAGAAGTGGTGATGCTGCCATTGGTTGATGCCAGGAAAATTGCTGAAGCAGGCTTTACAGTTGCCGTTGACGGGGTGAATTCTACGGGGGGCATTGCCATTCCCAAACTTTTGAAGAGGTTGGGTGTAGAAGTGGTGGAGCTCTACTGCGAACCCACAGGTGATTTTCCGCACAACCCTGAACCTTTGAAAGAACACCTTTCTGAAATCTGCGAACTTGTTAAAAGCAGAAAGGCAGACCTGGGAATTGTGGTAGATCCTGATGTTGACAGGCTTGCATTTATCACCGAAGAAGGCGAAATGTTTGGAGAAGAATACACTCTGGTGGCCTGTGCAGATTATGTGCTGGGTAAAACCCCCGGAAATACTGTGAGTAACCTTTCTTCTTCGCGTGCCCTGCGCGATGTGACCCAAAAACATGGGGCTACTTATGCAGCAAGTGCCGTGGGGGAAGTAAACGTGGTTGAGCTGATGAAGCAGAACAATGCCGTGATTGGCGGTGAGGGTAATGGCGGAATCATTTATCCCGAATTGCACTACGGAAGGGATAGCCTGGTAGGAGTGGGGCTTTTTCTAAGCTTTTTGGCCGAAAAGAAAATGAAGGTTTCTGAACTCCGGAAGACCTATCCTGCTTATTTTATGAGTAAAAATAAAATCGAACTCACCCCTCAGCTTGATGTAGATAATATTTTGAAGCTGGTGGCGAAAAAATATTCGGGAGAACAGGTGAGCACTGTAGATGGTGTTAAAATAGATTTTGCTGAACATTGGGTGCACCTGAGAAAATCGAATACAGAGCCCATCATCAGGATTTATACTGAAGCTAAAAGTCAGCAGCAGGCAGATGAAGTGGCCGAAGCAATGATTGCTGAAATAAAGAAGATCGCTAATCTTTAATCACCACGGCATCATGGGGGATGGGGGCATTGCGGTGTTTCCACCTTTTATGGGTCCAGAGGTAATAACGGGGTTCCCGTCTTATTTGTTCTTCCAGGTGGTTGAAGTAGGTACGGGTAATAAAATACTCGGGTTCCTGGACCGGGGTGTATGAAATGGTTTTAAAGGAGGCTACGTAGTAGCCTCTTTTAATTTTTTCCACATGAAGGTAGACCACGGCCATATCCAGGGAGCGCGATAATTTTTCAAGTCCCATAAAAGCCGGGGCGTTAATCCCCATGAAATTGACCCATGCCCTGGCACGCCCCAGTTTGGGAGATTGATCGGCAATCATGCCATATATTCCGCGTATTCCATTTTGTTCATTGTCGGTAATGGTCTTGGTCGCCTTACTCGAAGGAATTAGCACAGTGCTGTAGCGACCCCTAATGTCTTTGATAAGCTGGTCAAAATAGCGATTCTTTATTTTTTTGTACACTCCGAAACTCTTATGCTCAAGGCCGTAGAGTTCAAGAGCCGTCATCCACTCATAGCTGGCGTAATGTCCGCAGGCCAGGAGTATGCTTTTATCCATTTTATTTATTTTCTCAATCTCTTCAGGATTAGTAAAAGAAAACCGCTTTTTCAGCTCTTCGTCTGTAATAGATAGGCTTTTTATCATTTCCAAAAACATGTCAACCATGTGGTGGAAAAACTGTTTCCTGATCTTTTTAATTTCAGCTTCAGATTTTTCGGGAAATACCAGCCGTAGATTTTCACTTACAGTTTTTCTTCTGTATCTGGCGATGTAGTACACAATAAAAAATACAACATCAGAAAAGAGGTAGAGGAGCCTGAAAGGGAGGATGGAAATAAGCCATAAAAACGGGTAGGCCAGCCAGAAAACTAAACACTGCATGCAAAAGTCATTTAGGCAAATATATGGTATATTTGGAACTAAATTTTTGCATTAATGGGAGATTTCGACCTGGTTACACTCGTAGTCATAGCAGTAAACATAATTTTTTCTTATAAAGGTTTTAACGACCAGTCTTTTTTTGAAAAGTACAAGTTCAACTCGGCAGCCGTAAAACGGGGGGAGAAGATAAGGGTGCTTACTTCGGGCTTTCTGCATGTAGATACTGCCCATCTTTTTTTGAATATGCTCACCCTTTTCTTTTTTGCCGATGTTGTGATTGGCTCTCTGGGAAGTGTCAGCTTCTTATTGATCTATCTTGCAAGTCTTTTACTTGGCAACCTGTTGTCTTACTATTTTCATAAAGACGAATATCAATACAACGCGGTAGGGGCCAGTGGGGCTGTTTCGGGGATCATTTATGCTGCCATTCTCCTGTACCCGGATATGAGCCTTTACATGTTTTTTATCCCAATTCCCATTCCGGCCTATGTTTTTGGGATTGGATATATGCTTTACTCAATCTACGGAATGAAAAACCGGATTGGAAACATTGGGCATGACGCACACTTTGGTGGAGCTGTGGGAGGTTATATTTTAACCTTATTACTGGTGCCGCAACTGTTCGTGACCAGCCTGTTTATGGTGATCTTGCTTGCAATTCCCATTGTTCTGTTATTTTTCCTACAAAAATCGGGGAAATTCTGACATTGGCACTGAATTTGAAAACCCGTTCTAAAACCGTGAAAATTATGAAAAAGTTTCTCCTTTTAATTGCCATTTTTGGCTACTCTGTAGGCTTCGCACAAGACCAGCCTTTTCCATCCATTTCCGTATTAGGTACCGGAACCGTAAATGTTGTACCCGATAAGGTCCTTATCAAATCGAGGATTGAACATACCGGGAAAACGGCTGCTGAAGTGAAGCGTAAAAATGATAAAGTTGTAGATCAGGTCATTAAATATCTGAAATCCCAGGGGGTGGCGTCAAAACATATTCAAACTGAATACATCAGGCTCAACAAGGAGGTCAACTACAACACGCAAGATACCATGTACTCTGCAAACCAGGCAATTTCTATTGAATTGACCAACCTGAAGGCTTATGAAAAGATCATGTCGGGTTTATTAGATTCAGGGCTTAACAGGATTGACGGCATTGAATTCATGACTTCCAAAAAAGACCAGTTACAGTCTGAAGCCCGAAAAAAGGCAGTTTTGGATGCCAAAATGAAAGCTGAAGAATACGCATCTGCTTTAGGGCAAAAGGCCGGAAAAGCAATTCATATCAATGAAATGCAAACAGACAACTATCAGCCGGTCTACAGGATGATGGAAATGAAAGCAGATACTTCTGGGCAGCAAAGCATTGCCCCGGGTGAAATGGAAGTGACCGTTAAGGTAAACGTTGATTTTCAGCTGAATTAATCTAAAAAAGATATCAATTAAAAAGGGAACCATTTTTGGTTCCCTTTTTTTATAATTATTTGTCAGGTACTAATTTGCTGAAGAACCATTCAGAACTTCTTCCACCTTTGCTCCCAGGGCTTCACCTCTTAGGTCTTTGGCAATGATGTTTCCCTTTTCATCAAGTAAAAATGCTGCAGGAATAGCACGGATACCATAATCAACCGCAACAGGATCCTGCCAGAACATCAGGTTTGAAACGTGATTCCATTCCCCCAGGTTATCATCTTCAATAGCCTGTATCCATTTGTCCTTTTGGCCGGGGCGGTCAAGGGAAACCTGGATTATGTTAAATCCCTGGTCGTGATATTTCTTGTAGACCTCCACAATGTTGGGGTTCTCAACTCTACAGGGCTTACACCATGAAGCCCAAAAATCTACAAGGGTCACTTTTCCAAGCGCTTCACTAAGAGCGAGCTCATTTCCTTCGGGGGTGGGCGCTCTAAACTCGGGTGCTTTGCTGCCTACCGCAGTCTTGCTCATCTTGTCAAGCCTTGTTTTTACTATTTTGGCCAGCGGCAGCTCCTTTACTTCGGGGCTTAACTGCTCATAAAATGCTTTTAATTCGGCTGAGGAATACGCAGAAGTATTCAGCATATCCTGAAGTATCATTACAGAAACAATAGAATTAGGATTCGATTCCACCAGACTTGATTTTGTCTTTTTGTCCTCTTCAAATAATTGTTCCTGGAATGCCTGAAGGTTTTGCAGTGAAGCTGAATCCTTTTTCATCATAGCCTCGCGAAGGTCATTTCGGTTTTTTCCCATTTTCTGGCTTACATCTTTCACACTTGCAAGATATTCAGAGAGCACTTCATTATCTTTTCCCCCGGTTATTTCTGAAGAATAAATACTATCTGGGTAAACAGTGAATTCAACAGGGCTATTGTTTGCTATGTAGACCACATTGCCACGAGTCCCTTCGAGGCTAAGGAAGCTAATGGTAGGCTGGTCTTTTTCGGGTAAATCAAGTTCAAACTTTTCCTCTTTAATTTCTACGGTGTCTATATGCACTACCTGGGTGTTGCTGTCGTTCAATTCAGAAACAATAAGCTTTTGCCCGTCTTGAGCATTTTGAACTGTTCCGCTAATTCGGTATCCTTCGTTATCACCTGCACAAGCAGCCATGAAGATTACGAAACCGCCTAATAAAAATTTACGCATAATTTGTTACATTTTGGACAAAAATAAGGAAGAAAGGGGAGAGAAACGGGACAAATAGATAAATTAATGTTAATATGAGCCCGTGCCTCAAGGCAGGATGCAAAATCGGTTAATTTTAAAACATGAAGAATCAGAAGGAGTTTCCACTGGAAATAAAGATCAGTTTCCATAAGATCATAGAAGAATACCGCCACCAGCTAAAAAATGAGTCGAGTAGCATTTCCAAAAATTACCTGGAGAATATGCTCGAATATGTATCGACCTTTCCGGCACTGGAAGAAGGTATTGTAAATTCTGAAGATCTCAATCGCTACAAAGATCCTATCCGCATTTTATTGAAAGACCTTTTTCCTGAAATCCTGTCTGAAACCCAGATCAAGGCCATTTCGGTACCTTTTCATAACCTGGTTTTCAATTCTACGCAGAAGTTTCGGAAAATACTGGCAGGGGCAGGAGAAAACTTCAGGCTTAATATGAGGAACCTCAATGAAGACCTTGACTACATCTATGCCTGTATCCTGATTTTAAACTGGTATTATGGGTACGATATTGATTTTTCCAGGCCATTTTATTACGATATACCCGACAAAAATGGCATTTTAAGGCACTATAGAATTGAGCTGGATTCACATTTTATGGAGCTGGATCCGGGAAAAAATGCAAAGGAAATCAACAAAGAAGATGTTGATGAATTGATCCAGAATATTGAAAATGTAAAGCTCTGGAAAGAAAAATTCCCACCCAACAGCTGGATTTTTAAAGGATTTACAATCATTACCCTTACCGATGTTACCGTAGACGATGCAATTTCAGACCTCAAAACCACCTTATTGCAGCGGAATACTTCGGGTAAGGAAGAGATGGAAAAGTTTGAAGAGATCTTTAAATCTATTTACAAAATCCCTAACCTTAGGGTAGGATTTACCATGTACAATGAGCAGGACTCCACTTTTGAGCGAATGATAGGAAATCGTTCCCCCAGTTTTTTGCTTCAGAAGAAAAAAATACTCAACTGCAAGAAGGTGCTTGGGGAGGAGGCGTACAGGAGCCTGGTGGAAGAGCAGCATTACTACAGCATTCCCAATATTAGCAGGTATGCCGATAAGGCTTCAGAAAATGTGCTTATAAAATCTTTTGTCGATGCAGGTGTCAAAAGTGCCATAATTGCACCTATTGCCAAGAACAACATTTTGCTTGGGCTCATGGAGCTGGTTTCTTTTGAAAAGAATGAGCTCAACAGCATCAATGCCACAAAACTGGAAGATATCCTGCCGTATATAGTAACAGCAGTAGAGCGCAGCAAATCTGAATTCGAGAACCGGGTAAAGGCCGTTATACAAAGTGAATGTACCTCTATTCACCCCAGTGTGTTATGGGTTTTTGAGAAGGAGGCGCGCAAATTCATAAAAGACCTGGACGAGGATGGCCTTGCTTCCTTTAAAGATATCACTTTTGAGGATGTATATCCTTTATACGGGGAGATAGATATAGTGGCCTCTTCGGAAGCTCGAAATGAAGCTATTCAGAAAGATCTGCTAGATCAACTTAAACTCATAGAGAACATTGTATGTGAAGCTGAAGAAATTGAAAACCTTGATATCTATGAGCAGGTAAAGTTCCGCATAAAAGAATTTAAAGACGATTTGGCCGGAAGCCTTAGTACCTCCAGTGAACAAAAGGTATTCAATTTACTTCAGAGGGAAATCAACCCCGTGATGGCCCATATTGAAAAGCAGGGGGCTCATTTGGAAGAGCAGGTAAAAATATACCGCAAGAACATCAATTCTGAAACAGGTATAATTTACAATCACCGGAAGAATTATGATGAAGCGGTTCAGCAAATCAACCGTACCATGTCGCGATATATTGACCGGCGACAGGTAGATGCCCAGGAGATCTACCCGCATTACTTCGAGAGGTACAAGACAGATGGTGTTGAACACAACATTTATATAGGGGCATCACTCTCCAATAAAAAAAATAAACCTTTTGATCAGGTCTATCTTTTTAATCTGCGTTTGTGGCAGTTAACTACCATGTGTGAAATGGAAAACCGTTTTTACCAGATCCAGGAACGAATGCCGCTAAAGCTGGAAGCTGCCTCGCTCATCCTTGTTTACAACACCACCCTGTCTATAAGGTACAGGATGGATGAAAAACAATTTGATGTAGACGGCACCTATAACGCAAGATATGAGATCATCAAAAAACGTATTGACAAGGCAAATGTAAAAGGAACTGAGGAGAGGGTGACCCAAAAGGGCAAAATTGCTATCGTTTATTCTAACAGGAAGGATGAAAGGGAGTATATGCGTTACATTAAATATTTACAATCAAAAAAATACCTTGGTGACAAGGTAGAGAAACTGGAACTTGAAGATGTTCAGGGGGTCATTGGGCTTAAAGCCATAAGAGTCGAGGTGCTGTACCATTTGGAAAATGAACAACACGAAGAACAGATTTTTACTTATGACGACCTTGAAAAAGTGCTAGGCAAAGTAGTAAGTGGCGATAAAACTGAGGACCGAAAGAATGATGCCTACCATAAAAATGGTGTAGGTAATTCTCAATAAATAATACTTCCGGTTTAGTACCACTCCCAGCATGTAAAGGTCTTTCATGAGAGATTCGTACACATCACTTTGATTTTCGAGAATCTCATGCATGGCCCATTCAAACTGCTCGTAAGGCATGCGGTGAAAATTTCCGAAGAACAGCACGTTTACTTCACCGTTTTTGATTTGCTCCCGGGTAAATTCACCAGAGGTAACGTTTGGGCGTGTAGACATAATGGCCCCAATGATGGATGCCACGCTAAAGATCATCAATATAAAAATTGGGATCATAACCGCGGGGCTGGCAGTTGTTGGGGTTCCAAGATCTGGGATGAAGTTGGCAATGGCCAGTGAAATGATTATGGCATTAACCGAAAGCAGGATGTTTGCCTTAGCATCGGCTATATCGCTTAACTTTAGGTGATTGCGCATGGTAACCCTAAAGAGGGTTTGAATCCCCCTGTCGGGACTTTTATCTTTATATTTTACTTTCAGGCGCGCCTTGGCTTCTTCTTTGGCTAATTTCTTTTTTGCTTTTCTTTCTTTATTGAGCAGGTTATACAGGTTTTTATCCTTTTGCTCCTTCCAGTTTTCCCGGGCGTAGGGTGTATAATATTCGTGCCGCTCTGTAAAAAGTTCAATGTTCTTTTCAATCCATTCCTGGTGCGTAAAGTTCTTTATCTTTTGAAGTTTAAGTTCCTGGCGAAGAAATTCGCTGGTCTCTTCAAAATAATCTTTGGCTAAATGAGAGGTGTCGGCATCCTTGATGATCTTTTCAGAAAGGTCTTTAGGTTCGGCATGCATGCGTGTAGCAAGAATGAGCCTGGAGACAGCATCGATAAGCTGCTGGCCGGCATGCTGCTCCTGCAGCCAGGTCTCGGCTATTTTTACACTTTCTTCTTCGTGGCCGGCATATTTACGGGTATAACCCGTGTCATGTAACCACGCAGCCAGAAGTAAGGGCTCCTCCTGTTTAACATCAATTTGAGATTTTTCAATTAATTCTTTAGTACTTTTAACTACCCTCTGAGTGTGTTTAAAGTTATGATAAATGAATGTATTAGGTAGTTTTTTACTGAATAGATCCTGTACGAAATTTTCAGCTTTACCGGTAAGAGTTGTCATTCAATTGTGGTTAGGTTTTCACCAAATTACAAAAAAATCCCCCCAATAATTTTGTATGAGAAAAAATAACATATTTCTAACACTGGCACTGTTTATTGTAATCACAGGCTGTGCACCACACCTTAATCAGCTTTATTTTGCCAAGGATGAACCTTCAGAAGATTTTGGTTATCCCACAGAAAAAGAAATTGAAAAATCATTTTATCTACTGGGAGACGGAGGATATTCTCCTCCGGGAGGCTCTTCCGAAGCCCTTCTTGCGTTCAAGACTTATATAGACTCAGTAAAACAGGTGGGTAATTACACTATTTTCCTTGGTGATAATGTGTACCCTGCAGGTCTTGTTTCTGAAGACCACCCCGAGAGGGAACTTATGGAATACCGCCTGGATGCCCAGATAGATGCAGTAGAGAATTACGACGGAAACCTGTTCTTCGTCCCGGGAAACCACGACTGGTATGCCCAGGGATTAACAGGGTTGGAACGCCAGGCAGATTACCTTCGGGAAAAACTCGAAAGAGACGACGTCTTTCTTCCTGAAGCCGGTTGTGGATTGACTTCTATTGAGGTCACAGATAGTATTCAGCTTTTGGTGGCCGACTCTCAGTGGTTTCTCGAAGACTGGGATGAGCACCCCAAAATTAACGACGACTGTGATGAAATAAAGACCAGAGAAGCCTTTTTCCAGGAGATTGACAGCGAGTTAAAAAAGAACCAGACCAAGACTGTGGTCTTTGTAATTCACCATCCTTTATATACCAACGGATTGCACGGCGGAAACTTCAGCCTTACAGACCACCTTTATCCTACCCAGCGCAAACTACCGCTGCCTATTCTTGGTACTTTGGCCAACTTCATTAGAACAACAGGAGGTGTAACCAGTACCGATCTTCAGAATGAACGCTATAAGGGAATGAGAAAACGCATAGAAACTATTGCTTCCCGCTGGGGGAATGTCATATTTGTTTCGGGACACGATCATTCGGTACAGTACATTGAACACGATGAGATTAAGCAGATAGTTTCCGGGTCGGCATCCAAGGCTTCTTATGTGGGGCTGGGGAGCGACGGCTTATTTGCTTATTCGGGCCAGGGGTTTGCCACGCTTGACATTTTTAAAGATGGCTCTTCCTGGGTAAGTATGTACGGCAGTGAAAATAAAAAACCAAAATTGCTGTATCAAAAAGAAGTCATTGCTGCACCACAGCCATTTAATACCGATACCCTTTCAACGTCCTTCCCGCAAAGGGTACGCGCCTCAGTCTATGAGCCTGCCGACACCTTGGTGTCTACCACCTACGAAAGCATTTGGGGAGACAGGTACAGAGATCTGTATGGAACACCGGTAGAAGTTCCCGTGGCCATTCTCGATTCTTTGTACGGTGGGCTCACCGTAGAGCGGGCCGGGGGAGGGCACCAAACTCGCTCTCTCCGGTTAAAAGATTCGCAGGGGAGGGATTATAACCTTAGGGCGCTCGAGAAGAGTGCCGTGCAGTTCATTCAAACCGTGGCCTACAAAGACACGCCTGTAGAAACCAAATTTGAGAATACCCTTGCCGAAGATGTTATTAGGGATTTTTATACTTCGGCACATCCTTATGCCTTTCTGGCAATTCCGAAACTGTCTGAAGCTGCCGGGATTTACCATACAAATCCGCAGGTATTTTATGTTCCGAAGCAAAAAGCTTTGGGAGATTTCAACAGTGAATATGGAGATGAACTTTACATGATCGTGGAGCGGCCCGAAGAAGGCTGGGTTGGATATGAATCTTTTGGCAGTCCAAACCATGATATTGAAAGTACATCAGGTGTATTTGAGCGACTTCGCCGTGATGAAAAATACAGTCTTGACGAGGCAGCCTATATAAGGGCAAGGATTTTTGACATGCTGGTGGGCGATTGGGACAGGCATGAAGACCAATGGAGATGGGCCGAAATTGAGGATGAAGCAGGAAACCACCTTTTTAAGCCCATTCCGCGAGACAGAGATCAGGTATTTTCCAATTTTGATGGCGCTTTCTTTAACACCTTAAGAGGCTTAACCGGATTTGCCAATCAATTTGCGGTTTATGATGGGGATATCAGCAACATCGAGTGGTTTAACTCGGCTGCCGTGGGGCTGGACAGGAGCCTCATTCAAAATTCTTCAAAAGAAGAGTGGTTGCGGCAGGCCAGGTACCTGCAGGAGCAAATCACAGATGAAGTTATTGAAGAGGCCTTTGGAGAACTTCCGGAAGAAACCCGGGGAGAAGCAACTCAGCGAATTATAAAAAATTTGAAGGCTCGAAGAAATAATATAGTTGACATTGCTGAAAGGTACTATAACTACTTTGCCAAGTTCGCCATGATCACTGCTACCGATAAAGATGATCATATCGAAATTGAACGTCTTCCCGAAGGCAAGACCCGAGTGAGCGTTTACAGGATAAAAAATGGTGAAAAGGCCGATGTGGTGAGCAATAGGGAGTACGATCCTGCTGTGACCGGAGAATTATGGGTGTATGGCCTCGATGATGACGATATTTTTGAAGTCTTTGGGGAAGCTCCCGCTAAAATTCTGGTGAGGATCATTGGGGGCCAGAACAATGACATCTACAGGATCAAAAATGGCAAAAAAGTGAAGGTTTATGATCATGAATCCCTGCCCAACACCGTTGAGGTCAACGATGGTTCAGATATTACTTTCACAGATAACTACGAGGTGAATGTTTTTGATAAAGATCGCAAGATCTATACCTCAAGTTCCATACTTCCGGCAGTGGGTTATAACCCCGATGACGGCTTCCAGGTGGGCGTGAGCACCTCCTTTACCAAATATGGTTTCCGAAGGAATCCTTTTACCGCTCAGCACAGGTTTAGGGCCGGGTATTATTTTGCTACTGAAAGTTTTGATTTGAGGTACCGCGGCGAATTCGCCAATATTTTTGGAGACTATAACTTTCTTCTGAAAGCCCATTTTACAAATCCCAGTTACACCAGAAATTTCTTCGGAATGGGTAATGAGACCAAAAATTATGAAGAAGAACTGGGTAAGGATTTTAACAGGGTGCGCATTAGCAGGATAGGCGGGGATGCCGGAATTGTCAAAAACACCCCTTTTGGTCGTTTCTACCAGTTAACCGCATCTTTTGAAGGCATACAAATTGAGGAGACCAGTGGGCGTTTTCTTTCAGGGGAATACATGAAGGAAACCAACTTTTTTGACCGCCAGTATTTTGCCGGCTTAGAAGGGCTTTTTAGGTATGAAAGCTATGATGATGTGCTCAACCCAACCAACGGGATGAAATTTGAATTTGTTGGCGGCGGAAAGATTAATACCGGCGAAACCGATAACCTCTACGGTTTTGTTCGTCCATATCTCGAGTTCTACAAGGCGGTAACGCGAAATGACAAGTGGGTGATCAATTCCCGGGTGAATGCCGAAGTGCTTTGGGGAGACGATTTCGAGTTCTACCAGGCTGCGACTCTTGGGGGTGCCGAAAGCCTTAGAGGTTTTAGGGAAGAACGTTTCTCTGGAGAAAGCGCTTTTGTTTGGGGCAATGATCTACGGTACAGTTTTGATGAGTTTAAAACTTCGTTCGTGCCGTTCCAGATTGGTGTTTTTGCCGGTTATGATGTGGGTAGGGTCTGGCTTGACGGCGAAGACAGTAACCTGTGGCATGACAGCTATGGCGGCGGATTATGGATAACCGGCGCCGAGGCTGTTTCGGCTAAGCTCAACCTTTTTTCAGGCGGTGAAAAACTCCGCTTCAGTTTTAGTTTGGGAGTGAGTTTTTAACCAAATTTCTTCGGAAAATACTTCAAAACTGTCTTAAAAGTTGTTCAGAATTCCCTCTGAAGTCGTGTGATAACTTCTGTTAAACCGGAAGTAAATAATTAAATCTCGCTTCTTCAAAAGGATTCAAAAACGGCTTTTCAGGCAGCTTTTTTGATGTTCTAAAAATGCCGTTTTCAAAAGCCCTTTCAGAAGAATAAAAGCCTCTGATTTAACCTTTTTTGAAAGGAAATAAGATGATTGCCCTCTCCAAAACTGCTTTTCAGCTTTAAAAATACCTTCAAATGAGAATTTTCCTGCAGGAAATGATAAAATTCCTGCCTGCTGAGTTCAAAACCTGGATAAAACGGTTTAAAGAGAGGGATTTCAGTGTCTTTTAGAGCAAGTTTCAGTAAAAATGTTGGCTTTTTTAAAGAAGGTGAAAAATGCTCCGGTTTTTGCCATTTTTGAGAAGTCAGCAGGAAACGATCTTCAGCAGAAATCAAAATTATTCAGTACTGGTAGAGGGATATGGATAAGGGCTTTGAAGTGGGGTTATAGTTCCCCTTCCGCAGACGGCTTTTGTATATTGAGTTTGTTGTTGAATTCAAGCGTGCGAATTGGGAAAGGAATATTGACGTCATGCTCGTCGTAAATCTTTTTAATGGCCATGATGGCAGTGCTTCGGGCAAAAAGTATGTCCCTGTTGTTGGTTGCATCGCTCCAGAACCTCACCACAAAGTTGATGGAACTATCTCCAAACTCGTTATACATGAATTCTACTTCTTCGCCCTTTTTTTGACGAAAAAGTTCTGAAATGGTGTTAACGGTGATGGTTTTTACGAGTTCAAGATCAGAATTGTAGGCTACGCCGCAGCTTACTGTGATCCTTGAGCGCGATGTGCGGGAAAAGTTTTTGAAAGGGGCATCAATTACCTGGGAATTTGGAATTACCACGTAATTATTATCGGCTTCCCTGATGACGATACTTCTCAGGTTGATTTCCACGACCCTTCCGGCATAGCCGTTGTTTTCGATCCAGTCCCCAATTTGTAATTCGGGAAGGAAACTCAGCAGGATCCCCGAAAATGTGTTGTTTAGGGTGCCCTGCAGGGCGAGACCCACAGCAAGCCCCACCACCCCGGCACCGGCCAGTACAGATGTGAGTACGGTGTTGAGGTTGAGCAGGCCAAGAGCCACAAAGAACCCTATGGCAATGACTACTACCTTGAGGATCTTGATGGTGATTTCACGAATGGAGGCCTGCCTTACTTTATACCTGAGGAGCTTATCGAGCAGTTTTCCCAGGTATTTGGCAGCTAAAACAAAAAGGATGAAGACCAGAACGGCCAAAATGAAATTAGGCAAACCCAGGATTATGGAATCCAGCCATTCGCCTAATTTCGTCCAAATTCCTTCTACGGAATTTTGTATGTCAAATTCTTCTTGCGACATTAAGTGTTATACCGGCTTATGTTGTTCGGCTGTTTTCATTTTCCAGGCATCCAACATCCAGCTGGTTTTTTCCAGTTCCCTGATGTAAGCACCTATAAGGTCAATGGTACCTTCATCTCCTCCTTTTTCGGCCACTTCAACTACCTTGCGCATTTGCTTCAGGATAGTACCGTGGTCTTTAAGAAGATTTTCGATCATCTGTAAATCTGAAAGATCTGATTTTGATTCTTCGAGGTTAGAAATTTTAAGGTATTCGCTTAAATTGCTTGTAGGCTGGTATCTCAAGGTGAGGATACGCTCGGCAATCTCATCAATTTTAATTTTAGCATCGTCATACAGCTCTTCAAATTTCTCGTGAAGATCAAAGAAATTCTTTCCTATTACATTCCAGTGATAGTTGCGAAGTTTTTGATAGTATAGATGATAATCGGCTAGAAGAACATTAAGTTCCTGAACTGTATTTGACGTTTCTTTGGCGTCTAAACCTAAGTAGCTCATAGTTTTTATTTATGGTTTTGTTGTTTAGTATACAAATATACAATAATTATGCGGTAAATCCAAGCCTATTCTGAAGTTGGCCGGTTGCTCTTGAGGTCCAGTTTTTTAAGTAGTTCCTCAGAGATTTGGCCTGAAGAATAATTGTACCCATCAAGCAGAACACCTTTTCTTCCCGAAGAAGTGGTAATAGCATAAAGAGTAGCTTCATCACCGGGATTGGAAGGGCCTTCAAACCGGTAGACTTCATCTACAACAAAGTCCTGGGAAAGAAATTTTTCTCTTTCTTCAGTAGATTTGAGTTCTTCATCTAGAAGGTTGAAATCTTCTTCATAGCCTTCTTCTGTGCGAAGCATGTTTAAGGTTTGAGAAAGGGTTCCTTTTTGTTTCATTACTGGTTTTATTTTGGTTCAGGATTAAATTACGCTGCAAATTTGGGGTATGCAAGAAAGCACACGGGATTAGTATTAATTTAACGCAGCTACTTCCTGGGGTCTTTTCCGCCGAAATTAAATAACCCGAAAGGCAGTACCAGCAGGAAAAAGATATACCATCCCGTAATAAGGCCAAAGATGGTGATGAAGGCTGCTATGATATAGAACCAATAACTTTTAAAAAACTGCATATTAAAATGACTTTGTAATAAATTATAAAAAAGTTCAGAAGTTTCAAACAAAAAATATTGAATTTACTCGGGCTTTATTAAATTTGTAGCTAACCCCTATATATTTTTTTGATGAAAACAAGAATTACCCTCAAGGAGTTGGCCAAGTTGCTGAACGTTTCAGTCTCGACAGTTTCAAAGGCTTTAAATGACAGCCCAGAAATTAGTCCGAAAACTATTGAGAGGGTAAAGGAGCTTGCGGCTTTGCATAAATACCGGCCCAACCCTACGGCTGTAAATTTAAAGAGCAGTAAAAGCGGAACTATTGGAGTCCTGATACCAAATATAGCAAATTCTTTTTTCGCAAAGGTGTTGTCGGGTATGGAAGCCAGGGCACAACGTGAGGGATTGCAGGTAATTACTTATATTTCGAATGAATCTCATGAGCGGGAAAAGCAGATTTCCGAAATGCTCACTGCAGGTTTTGTTGATGGGGTTTTAATCGCCATAGCCGAAGAAACCCAGCGGAAGAAAGATTTTGAACACATTAGAAGTATTATTCAGTATGATATTCCTGTTGTGCTTTACGATCGTATAGATTTTGATATGCCGGTTGATAAGGTGGGGATAGATGACAGGAAAGTGTTTTATGATGCCACACGAGACCTTCAGAATAAAGGATTGAAAAGAATTGGGATTGCCACTTCCATTCATCATATGGGGGTAGGAAAAGCCCGGATAGAAGGCTATAAGGAAGCGCTGAGGGAAGATGATACCTTTTACCTGGCAAATTCGGCTAAACTGGAAAGCCTGAGGGAAAAAACCCTGAAGATGCTTTTAGAGGATAAGGTGGAAGCCGTTTTGTGCAGCGATTTTGACAGTACCATGCTTACTTACAGGTTAGCCTATGAAAATGGTCTCAGAATCCCTGAAGATGTTAAGATTATTGGCTTTATCAGGGGAGGACTTGCAAAATATCTTACGCCCTCGGTTAGTTTTGTGGACCAATCTCCAGACAAAATCGGGGAAAAAGCTATGGATGTTCTTATTAGCAGGATAAATAGAAAAAACACCGGGCCAAAAGAAAAGATCATTATAGATACAGAAGTTGTTCATTATGAATCTACACAATTTGTAAAAAAAGGAGCTTCTTTAAGAGGAAATTAGTAATTAGCTTCTTCGAAAATTTTACCTTTGGCGGGTAAAATTTAAACCAATCCAAATTTCAATTAATGAACAGCAAACAATTTGAATTGCTCAGTTCTTCAAAAGTATTAGTTACAGGTGGGGCAGGATTCATTGGCTCCAATTTATGTGAAGCCCTTTTAGACCTTAAGGCTGAGGTGGTTTGTCTTGATAATTTCGCCACAGGAAAAAAGGAAAACCTTGCAGCGTTTCAAAACCATGAAAACTTCACTTTGATCGAAGGGGATATTAGAAACCTGGAAGACTGTAAAAAAGCTGTCACAGGGGTAGATTTTGTTTTGCATGAAGCGGCATTAGGATCTGTTCCAAGATCTATAAATGATCCAATTACCAGTAATGAGGTAAATATATCAGGTTTTTTAAACATGCTTGTGGCTTCTCGGGATGCCGGGGTGAAACGCTTTGTGTATGCGGCCAGTTCTTCTACTTATGGTGATTCGGAAGCCCTTCCGAAGATAGAAGATAAAATAGGGAAACCCTTATCTCCTTATGCCATTACCAAATATGTAAATGAGCTTTACGCCGATATTTTCCATTCTACCTATGGTATTGATACCATAGGGCTAAGGTATTTTAATGTCTTTGGGAGGAAACAGGACCCACATGGTGCTTATGCGGCGGTGATCCCGAAGTTTGTAATTCAATTTATGAACCATGAGAGTCCGGTCATCAATGGCGATGGCACATATTCAAGAGATTTCACGTATATAGATAACGTTATCCAGATGAACCTGCTTGCTTTGACTACAAGTAACAAGGAGGCGCTAAATCAGGTTTATAACACTGCAGTAGGCGACAGGACCAACCTGAAGGAATTGACCCAGTTGCTTAAACAATATCTTGCGGAATATGATCCGGAGATCTCTGAGGTAGAAGTAAAACATGGCCCAAACCGGGCGGGGGATATTCCACACTCTTTGGCTTCTATAGATAAAGCCAAAACTTTGTTGGGATACGATCCAAAATATAAAATAGAAGCAGGATTAAAAGAAGCGGTGGAGTGGTATTATACAAATTTGTAATTAAAATATGGATAAGAATAGAATAGCAGTTGTAGGTCTTGGTTACGTAGGTTTGCCTTTAGCAAGATTGTTCGCATCAAAATATCCTGTAGTAGGGTTTGATATTAATAAACGCCGTGTTGAGGAGCTGAGACAGGGTAAAGACACTACTTTAGAAGTTGAGAATGAGATTCTGCAGGAGGTGCTTGTGGAGTCTCCTTCCAGTGAAAAAGGTCTTTATTGTACTGCCGAACTGGAAGATATCAGGAACAGTAGCTATTACATTATTACTGTTCCTACTCCGGTAGATAAAAATAACCGCCCAGATCTTACACCTTTGTACAAGAGCAGCGAATCTGTGGGAAAAGTACTAAAAAAAGGTGATGTTGTAATTTATGAATCCACCGTATTTCCTGGAGCTACTGAAGATGAGTGTGTGCCGGTACTTGAGCGCGTTAGTGGATTAAAATATAATGAAGACTTTTTTGTAGGTTATTCCCCTGAAAGGATAAATCCGGGAGATAAGGAACACACAGTTGAAAAAATTCTTAAAGTCACTGCAGGTTCAACTCCTGAAATAGGAAAAAAAGTGGATGAGTTATATGCCTCTGTCATCACAGCCGGAACTCATCTTGCACCTACCATTAAAGTAGCCGAAGCCGCCAAGGTCATTGAGAATTCTCAGCGTGATATAAACATTGCTTTCGTAAATGAACTGGCAAAGATCTTCAACATGATGAATATTGATACCCAGGCGGTTCTGGAAGCCGCAGGAACAAAATGGAATTTCCTGCCTTTTAGACCAGGGCTTGTCGGCGGACATTGTATTGGTGTCGATCCGTATTACCTGGCTCAAAAAGCGCAGGAGATAGGTTATCATCCAGAGATCATCCTTGCCGGTAGGCGTATGAACGATTCCATGGGGCAGTATGTGGCTTCAGAAGTGGTTAAACTTATGCTTCAGAATGATCAGAAAGTTAAGGGTGCAAATATTCTGGTGATGGGTATAACCTTTAAAGAAAATTGCCCTGACGTTCGCAATACGAAAGTTGTTGATGTTATTAAAAACTTAAAGGAGTACGGAACGAATGTGACTATCTATGATCCATTAGCCGACCCTGAGGAAGTACAACATGAATACGGCCTTACAACTAAAAGGGAACTACCTAATCAGAAATTTGAAGCCGTTGTGCTTACGGTTGCTCACAAAGAATTCCTTGACCTCAACCTCGATCAGTTCAAAAATGGTCAGACGGTGATCTATGATGTAAAAGGTGTATTGGGAGATAGGTGTGATAAGAAGTTGTGATTGGTTAATTAGGGATTGGTTAATAAGGGAATAAGGGACATTTAATGATTTTTAGTGAATTGGAGCTGTGTCAGAAGAGAGAATCAGAATAAATCCTCCTGCTGTTGGAATAAAACTTCGGTGTAATATAGAACCTACCAGGTCGCAGAAACAAAAAACATCTAAATAATTATTTAATCCGTTACCGATTAATTAAAGTCAATGGCTGACAACTTCGAAAAACTTGAATGCTGGAAAAAGTGTTTTGAGTTGAAAGTTTATATAAAGGAGAAGGTTCTTATAAATTTACCTACTTCTGAAAAGTATGATTTGCACTCTCAGTTACTGAGAGCTTCACGATCGGCTACTGCAAATATTGCAGAAGGATGGGGGAGGTATCATTACAAAGAGAACATTAAGTTTCTATTAAATGCCAGAGGTTCAGTAGCAGAAGTTTTAGACCATGCCCTTGAGACTTACTCATGTAAATATATAAATGAAGAAATTTTAAAAGAAGTAAGAAATATTACCGATTCTTGCATCAAACTCTTGAATGGCTATATTAAATATTTGAGAACACAAAGTGAATTAAAAGGTTAATTAGTTAGAGAAATCTGTTGACAATTTTACTAGTTCCCAATGAACCAGTTGTCCAATTGACTGATTAACCAATTCACCAATTAACTATAGAAAAAATGAAAATAAAAAACATTTGCTGCATTGGTGCCGGTTACGTTGGTGGCCCCACGATGGCAGTAATAGCACAGAAATGTCCGGGTGTTAAAGTGACCGTTGTTGATATCAATGAAAAGAGAATAAAACAATGGAATGATCCCGATGTAGAGAAGATTCCTATTTATGAGCCGGGGCTTTCTGCAATAGTAAAAGAAACCAGAGATAGAAACCTTTTCTTCTCTACGAATGTAGATAAAGCTATCGATGAAGCCGATATGATCTTTATTTCGGTCAACACTCCTACCAAAACCTACGGAATTGGAAAAGGTATGGCTGCGGATTTGAAGTACATAGAACTCTGTGCCAGACAAATTGCTGCAGTAGCCAAAAATGACAAAATTGTCATCGAAAAATCAACTTTGCCGGTAAGAACAGCTGCTGCTTTAAAGAATATTCTGGATAACACTGGGAATGGGGTTAAGTATCAAATTCTTTCCAATCCCGAGTTTTTAGCTGAAGGCACAGCAGTGGAAGACTTGAAAAATCCCGATCGGGTTTTGATTGGTGGCGATATTGAGAGTGAAGAAGGTAGGGAGGCCATGGAAGCTCTGGTTAATATTTACGCTTCATGGGTGCCGAAAGAAAAGATCCTTACTACTAATGTCTGGTCTTCAGAATTGTCTAAACTTACAGCAAATGCTTTTCTCGCACAACGTGTTTCCTCAATAAATGCAATTTCAGAATTATGTGAAAAGACCGGGGCAGATGTCAATGAAGTTGCCAAAGCGGTGGGGATGGACAGTAGGGTAGGCCCTAAATTTCTAAAAGCTTCAGTAGGTTTTGGAGGTTCATGTTTTCAGAAAGATATTCTAAACCTGGTGTACATTGCCCGGACCTACAATCTTAAGGAGGTTGCAGATTATTGGGAGCAGGTGATCATTATGAATGACTATCAAAAAAGGCGTTTTGCGGCTAATATGGTCCAAACCATGTATAATACCGTGTCGGGGAAGAAGATCGCTATATTAGGCTGGGCATTCAAAAAGGATACAAATGATACCCGGGAATCTGCAGCCATTTATGTAGCAGATTATCTTCTGAATGAACAGGCTGAAATTGTGGTATATGATCCAAAAGTGACAGAAGAACAGATCTACTCCGATCTTGATTACCTCGGAAGTCGTAGTGGAGATGCCAACCGGCAGGCAGTCACCGTCGTTAATTCGCCTATAGAAGCCTGTAAAGATGCTCATGCTATTGCAGTACTTACCGAATGGGATGAATTCAAGCAACTGGATTGGAAAAAGATCTATGACCAGATGCTAAAACCTGCATTTTTGTTTGATGGAAGAAGGCTTTTGGAACCCAATACCAAAAAGGAGATCGGGTTTGAATTCTATGCCATTGGAAATTGAATTGCCACTGAAACAGAATTAAAAAGCCCATTAAAGAGATAGAGATATCTTTTTTAGTGATTGTCTTTCTCTGTTTCTACAGGTTTGGGTATATTTGGCTCCTCTATGAAAGATTATTTAAAAACAGCTATAGAGGCTTCTATTGCGGCCGGCAGGGAGATCATGAAAATTTATGAGGAAAAGGATCTTCAGGTTGAACTCAAAGAAGACGATTCCCCCTTGACCATTGCCGACCGGAAAGCGAACGATATTATTAATGAGTTCCTGATCCCTACAGGGGTGCCTGTAATAAGTGAAGAGAATACCCAGCTTTCTTTTGAAGAAAGAAAAAATTGGAAAAGATGCTGGATAGTAGATCCTTTAGACGGGACCAAGGAGTTTGTAAAAAGGAATGGGGAATTTACTGTTAATATAGCCCTTGTGTTGGAAGGGAACCCTGTTTTGGGTGTCATTTATGCTCCTGCTTTAAAGTCGCTTTATTTTGCTGATGTGTCTGAATCTAAAGCTTTTCAGGTGGTATTAGAAAGTGAAGATGTTCACGTAGATGAGATTTTCCAAAATGCGAGGCAAATTTTTCCCGAACAGGCAGGATCCCAGATCAAGGTAGTTGGTAGCCGGTCACATATGAATCAGGCAACCCTAGATTTTATTGAAAAACTTAAAGCAGGTGGAAAAGAAGTGGATGTAATATCCAGGGGGAGCTCTTTAAAGTTTTGTTTACTTGCAGAGGGTGCAGCCCATGTTTATCCGAGGTTTGGCCCCACCATGGAGTGGGATACTGCTGCCGGGCAGGCTATTTGTGAGGCTGTTGGTTTTGCCTGTAAATGGGCAGATTCAGGTGAGCGTATTACTTACAACAGGGAAAATCTTAAAAACGACCATTTTTCTGTTGTTTATGAAAGATAAGTCTTATAAAAGGCATTTAGCCAAGACCATTACCTGGAGAATTGTTGGTACACTTGATACTTTTTTCCTGGCCTGGATCATTTCAGGCGATCCTTTTGCAGGGTTAAAAATTGGTTTGGCTGAAGTAGTAACCAAAATGATTCTTTACTATTTTCATGAAAGATTGTGGTTTAAAGGAGAATTTTTGGCGTCTTCGGGAAGGTGGAGTAGTAGAAAAAGGCATGTAGCGAAAACAATTTCCTGGCGAATTGTAGGTACGGTAGATACTATGCTTCTTGCCTGGATCATTACCGGGAATCCGCTTACCGGATTAAAAATTGGACTTGCTGAAGTGGTTACCAAGATGCTGCTGTACTATTTTCATGAAAGAGCCTGGTATAGAATTGACTTTGGGATTGCCGATAAACGAAAATCTAAAGATCCTGATGTAAATATTTTGGCTTCAAATGACTAGGGAGCTCTATAAGGTATGACAAAGAATATTATACAACATAATTACAGCATTTCTAAAGAAGACAGGAATAAAAAGAACCAACATCAATCGTTGGTTGTTTGGTTTACTGGGCTTTCAGGTTCAGGTAAATCAACTATGGCAAACAGGCTTGAAAAACGCCTTTTTAGAGAGGGTATATCCACTTATTCTCTCGACGGGGATAACATCCGAAGCGGACTTAATAAGGGTCTCGGTTTCAGTAGGGAAGATCGCCATGAAAATAACAGGAGGATTGCAGAAGTGGCCAAACTTTTTGTGGATGCGGGAATTGTGACTGTAGCAGCTTTTATTTCACCTTTAGAAGAGGATAGGGAGCAGGCTAAAGATATAATAGGAAAAGAAAATTTTGTGGAGGTGTTTGTGAATACGCCGCTGGAAGTTTGCGAAGAAAGAGATGTAAAAGGTTTTTATGAAAAGGCCCGGAAGGGAGAAATAAAGAATTTTACCGGGATTAGTTCCCCTTATGAACCCCCTGAAAATCCGGATTTCGAAATTAAAACTGTGGAGGAATCTGCAGAAGAAGCTATTGAAAGGCTTTACCAGTTTCTGCAACAAAAATTAAAATTGTAATGAGCAAATACTACTTAAATTATCTCGATGAGCTGGAATCTGAAGCTATTTATATCCTGCGGGAGGTTTGGGCACAGTTCGAAAACCCGGTAATACTATTTTCCGGCGGAAAGGATTCCATTCTGGTGACACACCTTGCCAAAAAAGCCTTTTTTCCGGCCAAAATTCCTTTCGCGCTGCTTCATGTGGATACCGGCCATAATTTTCCTGAAACCATTCAGTTTAGAGATGATCTCGTAAAGAAACTAGGGGTGAAATTATTGGTGGGCTCGGTTCAGGATTCTATAGATAAAGGACGGGTAGTAGAGGAAAAAGGAAAAAATGCAACCAGGAATGCCCTTCAGATTACTACATTGCTCGACGCTATTGAAGAGCACAAAATAGACTGTGCTATAGGTGGTGGGAGAAGGGATGAAGAAAAAGCGAGGGCAAAAGAGCGATTCTTTTCCCACCGTAATGATTTTGGAGAATGGGATCCAAAGAACCAGCGCCCTGAATTGTGGAACCTTTTAAATGGAAAACATTTTGAAGGGGAGCATTTTAGAGCTTTTCCCATCAGTAACTGGACCGAAATGGATGTGTGGAATTATATAAAGAGAGAAAATATTGAAATCCCGTCGCTTTACATTGCTCATGAGCGGGAAGTAGTATGGAGAAATAATTCATGGATTCCTGTTTCTGAATTTTTAAAATTGGGTCCAGATGAAAAACCTGAAACTAAAAAAATCCGCTTTAGAACGCTTGGAGATATTACAATTACTGGAGGAATAGAATCTGAAGCCGATACGTTGGAAAAGATCGTTCAGGAAGTTTCAGCAATGCGTAAAACCGAAAGAGGAGATCGTTCTGATGATAAACGAAGTGAGACGGCGATGGAAGACAGAAAAAAACAAGGATATTTTTAAGATGGAAATAAATAATAACCAATTACTAAGGTTTACCACCGCCGGCTCTGTAGACGACGGCAAATCAACTTTAATAGGCCGCCTCCTATACGACTCCAAATCAATCTTTGAAGATCAGCTTGAGTCGGTGAGTGCTACAAGTGCAAAGAAAGGGCACAAGGGGGTAGATCTCGCGCTTTTTACCGATGGGTTAAGGGACGAAAGGGAGCAGGGAATTACTATTGATGTTGCTTACAGGTATTTTACAACTCCTAAAAGAAAATTTATAATTGCAGACACCCCAGGACATATCCAGTACACCAGGAATATGGTTACAGGGGCGTCTACAGCCAACGCAGCTGTGATCTTAATTGATGCCCGACACGGGGTGATCGAACAGACGAAGAGGCATTCCTTCATAGCCTCTTTACTTAATATTCCACACCTGATAGTCTGCATCAATAAAATGGACCTGGTAGAGTATTCTGAGAATAGGTTCAATGAGATTATAGGACAGTTTGAGGAATTTTCTTCAAAACTTCTTATGAAAGATGTTCGTTTTATTCCTATCAGTGCATTAGATGGAGATAATGTGGTTAATCGCTCTGAAAACATGAACTGGTATCAGGGTGGCACTTTACTGAATATTCTGGAGACGCTACACATAAGCAGTGATATTAATAAGATCGATGCTCGGTTTCCTGTACAGACAGTTCTTAGGCCGCAAAACGAAAAGCATCGGGATTACAGGGGATATGCAGGTAGAGTAGCAAGCGGTATCTACAGAGTGGGAGATGAAGTGGCTGTGCTGCCATCGGGATTTACCTCCAGGATCAAATCGCTTAATGCGGGTGAAACTGAAGTTGAAGAAGCCTACGCTCCTATGTCCATAGCCATGACTCTGGAAGACGATATTGACGTGAGTAGGGGAGATATGATCGTAAGGAAGAATAATCAACCTGAAGCCTCTCAGGAATTCGATGTTATGCTTTGCTGGTTAGGTGACGCCGCCGCCAGGCCACGGGCGAAATATACGCTCATGCATACAAGTAATGAACAAAGGGCAATGATCAAAGAAGTAATCTATAAGGTGGATATAAATTCTTATGAACGCCTGAGTGAGGACAAGGAATTAAAAAGGAATGACATTTCAAGAGTGAAAATCAGGTGTACGAGACCTATTATGTCCGATTCATATAGGGAAAACCGGAATACCGGCAGTATCATATTAATTGACGAATCAACCAATGAGACTGTGGCGGCTGGCATGGTAGTGTAACAAACGTAATCCGTGAAATCCAATTGAATCCGCGCAATTAGAAAAAATGAGACTGTGGCGACGGGGATGATAATTTGATTATGTGAGTGAGATAATCCAGGAAACTGTTTTGAATCTGGGAATCTGTTAAATTTGTGTATCTTGATATTGCCCAAAGAACTTTTAGCGGCGGGAATGGTTGATTAATCCCTTTAATAACCAATGGAAATTATTAAAAATTATAAATAATTTATATTTACCATTATTCCTAAATGACGAGAAATAAATGTCTTTAAGAAGGAGAGCTACAAGCGGTTTTGTATGGACATTTGCTCAACAATTCGGTAATCAGTTAGTCAATTTTATCGTTTCAGTAATTTTAGCCCGGATCTTATTGCCGGCAGAATTCGGACTGATAGGGATGATCGCAGTTTTTATTGCAATGGGGAACACATTGTTAAATACAGGATTACCTCAATCTTTGATTAGGAGTAAAGAAACGGCAGAGGAAGATTATTCCACAATCTTTTACTTTAATCTTATAGCAAGTATAATACTCTATATCACAATTTTTTTATTGGCTCCCTTTATAGCTACCTTTTATGATCAACCAATTTTAACCCAAATAGTGAGAGTTTATAGTTCAACTTTCATCATCTCAGCTTTTGGTGCGGTACAAGTGGCAAAATTAACTAAAGAAATGGATTTTCGACGGCAAACGTTAATTGCGATTCCTGCAGGGACACTAGGAGGAGCAATTGGAATATTCATGGCTTATAGAGGTTATGGAGTTTGGAGTTTAGTATGGAGTAGTATTTTTACTATAGCGATGAATACAGGCCTACTATGGATTTTTTCCACCTGGAGGCCGTCCTGGATTTTTAACTACTCCAAGTTTAAAGATCATTTCAATTTTGGTTATAAATTGACTTTATCAGGTTTATTGGATAAGATCTTCAACAACTTATTTATTATAGTTATAGGTAAATTTTTCTCACCTGCTCAAGTTGGTTTTTATACACGGGCAGAGACCATGAAACAACTTCCTGTTACCAATATTTCAAATGCTTTGAATAAAGTTACCTATCCATTGTTTGCTGTTATTCAAGATGATGATCTCCGGTTAAAGAATGTGTATAGAAAACTTATGAAGATGGTTCTCTTTGTTGTTGCTCCCAGTTTGGTTTTTTTAGCTGTCCTGGCAGAACCTACATTCAGATATTTGTTCACAGAAAAATGGCTTCCTGCTGTTCCTTATTTTCAGATTTTGTGTGCGACGGGGATTCTGTATCCTTTACACGCTTACAACCTGAACATTTTGAAGGTAAAGGGCAGAAGCGACCTATTTCTTAAATTAGAAGTCGTGAAAAAAATAATAATAGTTTCAGCTGTAATTATAGCGCTTCAATTCGGGATCTTAGCACTCCTCTATGGGCAGGTAATAATTTCAGTCCTGGCGTTTTTTATAAATTCCTACTATTCTGGGAAATTTATTAATTATCCCGCTGCACAACAAATCAAAGATATTATTCCTATACTTGTTCTTTCGGTGATAGCCGGTGGAATAGTTTGGTTTTTAGATACAATTTTTTTTAATGAAGTTTTGGATCTTATTAGGATTCTATTAGGTGGGGTAACAGGTCTGTTGCTATATTTAGGAATTTCTTATTTGCTAAAGTTTAAATCATTATTTGAACTTACAAATCTAATTATAAAAAATGATCCACGTAACTAAAACCTTTTTGCCCCCAATTGAGGAGTATCAAAAATATCTTAAGCAAATCTGGGAAACTAATCAGATTGCAAATGGAGGAAAATTGTGGTATGAGTTACAGGCAAAGCTTAAAGATTCTCTGGATTCGCCTGACCTTATCCTAACCGCTAATGGTACCCTACCTCTGCAGATCGCTTTAAAAGTGCTGGCGGGAAACGGGGAGGTAATCACCACCCCTTTTAGTTATGTGGCTACAACAGCGGCCATAGTATGGGAGAATTGCACCCCGGTATTTGTAGATATTGATCCGGAATATCTTACCATTGATGAAAATAAAATTGAAGCTGCGATCACAGAAAAGACCACTGCGATCCTGGCGACCCATGTTTTTGGGAATCCCTGTAATGTGGTAGAGATTGACAGAATTGCAAAGAAGCATGGGCTAAAAGTAATCTATGATGCTGCTCACTGCTTTGGAGTTAAATATAAGGGAGAATCTATTTTTAACTTTGGAGATGTGAGTACCTGTAGCTTCCATGCCACAAAAATCTTTCATACCGGGGAAGGAGGGGCAATGTTCTGTAAAGATCTGGCGTTATATAAGGAACTTTTTTATAGGCATAATTTTGGACACAAAGGTGAGAAAGATTTCCATGGTTTGGGCATTAATGCCAAAATGAGTGAATTACAAGCGGCTATGGGTTTGGCAGTGTTGCCTTACATGAGAGCAGAATTGGAAAAGAGGAAAAAAGTTTTTGATTACTATCGGGAAGCATTAAAAAAAACCGGATTAGAAATATTTAAAATACGGGGAGGTACAGAATGGAATTACAGCTATTTTCCTGTAATATTTCCTAGTGAAAATCAGCTTCTCAAGTTTCTGGATGCTCTTAATAAAAAAAATATTTTCCCAAGACGATATTTTTTTCCGTCTCTGAATTCCTTACCCTATTTAAAAGAATCAGTATTTAAAATATCCGAATCTCTATCTTCCCGGATTGTTTGTTTTCCCTTTTATTCAAATATTGAGATGCATCAAATTAGGGAAATTGTCAAGAGCTCCAACATTTTTGGTCCATTACCTCGATAATTTGAGTATTCAATTTTTTTCGGAAGCATTTAATGTGTAAAGCAACGTTGTAATTATTGGTGCAATAAAGTCAATATACCACCCAAATCAATGAATTCCTTGATTAGTTAAATTTAATCAAAACCTCATAATTTAATATATTTTCAACCGTTCTAAATTTTTTAAATGCTTTTCAATTCTCTGAACTTTGCGATCTTTTTGCCGATCGTTTTTATTCTTTACTGGTTTGTTTTTAATAAAAGTTTAAAATGGCAAAACCTTCTCGTTACTGTTGCGAGTTATATTTTCTATGGTTGGTGGGATTGGAGATTTCTTTCCTTAATTCTTTTCAGTACTCTCGTCGATTACTCCATAGGAATTAATTTAGGAAAAAAGGAAAATCCTCTCACTCGGAAGATACTTCTATGGATAAGCATTATAATCAATATTGGTCTTCTGGGAGTTTTTAAATATTACAATTTCTTCTTGGATTCTCTTTATGATACTATTCCAGGTCTTCAGGTAGTGCTCGGTTTTAATACTTTAGATATTATACTACCTGTAGGAATCAGTTTTTATACATTCCAAACCCTTAGTTATACTATTGATGTGTATCAAAAGCGATTGGAACCTACAAAGGATTTTATTTCTTTTGCGGCATTTGTAAGTTTCTTTCCTCAATTAGTGGCTGGTCCTATTGAACGTGCATCAAATCTTCTTCCTCAGTTTTATCAGAATAGAAAATTCGAATACAGCAAGGCAGTAGATGGAATGCAACAGATCTTGTGGGGTTTATTCAAAAAGGTTGTTATAGCAGATAATTGTGCAGTGTATGCCAATCATATTTTTGAAAATTCGGCAGACATGTCTGGAAGCACCTTGCTTTTAGGTGCCGTCTTCTTTGCTTTCCAGATATATGGAGATTTCTCGGGTTATTCTGATATTGCTATAGGAACAGCCAGGCTATTCGGGTTTAACCTGATGCAAAATTTCGCCTATCCTTATTTTTCCAGGGACATAGCCGAATTCTGGAGGCGTTGGCATATTTCTTTATCGACCTGGTTCAGGGATTATTTATACATCCCACTTGGAGGAAGCCGGGGAGGTACTTGGATGAAAGTTAGAAATACCTTTATTATTTTTATCGTCAGTGGGTTCTGGCACGGCGCCAACTGGACGTTTATTGTTTGGGGAGCTTTGAATGCAATCTATTTTCTACCCTTGTTGCTTACCAAGAAAAATCGACAGAATATGGAGGTTGTAGCTGAGAACTCCTTTTTGCCTTCTTTAAAAGAATTTGGACAAATGACCGTAACCTTTGCATTAACCATTATTGCATGGGTATTTTTTATATACCTAATTTCGTAGGTATGGGATCTGCAGTCAAAATTATTCCAATAATAATTCTTTTTTTGCTAATTGAATGGCAAGGAAGAAAAGGCGATTATGGGATTTATTTTATCAAGGGATTAAATATTGCTCCAGTGAGGCATCTATTTTATTTCATAATAGTTTTGATCACCTTTTACTTTGGAAATTTCGGGGATAATCAATTTATATATTTTCAGTTCTAGATGTGTAGATTTCTTATTAAATCATTTTTATTTCTTATTGTGGTACTAGTGACGGTCGGCTCTATCAATTATGTTGGCGATCCTGCACACTTATTCGATAAAAGTTATGAAAAAAGAATAGCTGAAATTTTATTGTCAGGTAGAAATGTCACAAATACTTTTAACTATGATGACAGGCAATTACAAGAAATACTGATAAGAAAATTAGATGTATCTCCTGAAATAGTAGTAATGGGCTCGAGTAGAACAATGTTAATTGGAGAACAAACATTGAATAAGAGTGAGGTTAGAAACTCATCAGTTGCAGGTGCAAGTTTAGAAGATCTCATAGCAATTTATCAATTATATAAATCCGAAAACAACTTACCCAAAAAATTTTTAATTGGATTAGATCCATGGATATTTAATGCCAATAATGGGCAGGAAAGATGGAAAACGCTTTCTGAAGAATATTGTGCCTTTAAAAATAATGATTGTTTCCAGGAAGGTCATATTTCAAAAATTAAACAGCTTCTTTCTCCTTCTTATTTTCAAAGCTCTATGAAGAATATTTTGGGGAAGAAAATACAACCCAAAGGTACGCGGGACAGACATAATGAATACAATACAATATTATCAGATGGTAGCCTAACTTACAATCGAGAAATGAGAGAAAAAAACCATGATCAAGTTTTAAAATCAATTGTAACTTATACAAACGCTCATCCTTATAGCTTGAGTGGGTTTAATAATCTTTTTCCAAGATATGTTGAGGAATTTAAACTTTTAATAAACGATATGGAGGAAGCTGGTGTCGAAGTCGAATTTATATTAATTCCCTATCCACCTCAGGTTTATAGCGTGCTAAAATCGGAATATTCAACAGTAATCGAAGTCGAAAATTTTATTCGTCGATTTGCTGAAAATAGAAGAATTGAAATTCATGGCTCATATAATCCTATTCCATATGAACTAAGGGATATAAATTTTTATGATGGTATGCATTTAAAGCCTGAAAGTATAACTCAGATTTTGCAATAAATTTAAAAATGAAACGGCTAGGTCAAACCCCACTTCAGGTTTTTTTTATTTTAACCGTGCCAGAGAAAGTCAAATTTTAAAACATGGATACAAACTAACCTGTTTCCATCTGGCTGATAGTATCTTAAAAATCTTTTATTAAAGAACGGTATAATTTTTCTGCAGCTAAAACCGGGTTTTTCCTGTTATTACAAGAGCATAGGAAAGGTGGCTTTAAAATTACTTTAAACAATGACCTATGAAGTGGGTAGTACTAAGAGGAGTTTTTCACAGTTCTTTAAGAGGGATAATTAGGAGGGTGGGTTCTTTCACCACTATATTTGCCATCTATAAGTTTTTTAAGCAGTGAGAAAGGATAGAATTCTTAAAAATAATTTTTTAATGATAGGTACAAATTCAAAAAAATTCGCAACTAATTGTAAATTATGAAAGGCATTATTTTAGCCGGAGGTTCCGGAACAAGGCTTTATCCCATCACGATTTCTGTAAGTAAGCAGTTGTTACCGGTTTATGATAAACCTATGATTTATTACCCGCTGTCCGTCCTTATGCTAGCGGGTATCAAGGAAATTTTGTTTATTACCACTCCTTATGATCAGAAGGCTTTTAAAAAACTTTTAGGAGATGGTTCTCATCTGGGATGTAAATTTGAATATGCAGTGCAGGAAGAGCCGAATGGTCTTGCTGAGGCTTTTATTATTGGGGAAGAATTTATTGGTGATGAAAAAGTTGCACTTGCATTGGGGGATAATATCTTTCATGGGAACGGACTTGGAAGCCTTTTGAGGAGTAAAGTTAATGTAGATGGAGCTTCCATATTTGCTTATCCTGTAAAAGATCCTCAGCGCTATGGTGTTGTAGAATTCGATAAAAATAATAAGGTGATAAGTATTGAAGAAAAACCCGCAGAACCGAAATCTAAATATGCCGTGCCGGGTCTTTACTTTTATGATAATAAAGTAGTCGACTTTGCCAAAGGGGTGGAACCTTCAGCACGAGGGGAAAAAGAAATCTCAACGATAAACCAGATGTATTTGGAAGAAGGGGAATTAGAGGTTGGTGTGATGACACGTGGGATGAGTTGGTTTGATACTGGTACAGTGGAATCTCTGGATGATGCTACAGAATTTATCAGAGTTTTGCAGAACAGGCAAAGTGAAATGATTGGGTGTGTTGAGGAAGTAGCCTATCTTCATAATTTTATCGATAGAAAAATGGTTCAAATGGCAGTAGAAAAATATGGGAAGAGTAAGTATGGAGAGTATCTTAGAAGTATACTGAAGTAAATATGGGAAGAGCAAGTATGGAGAGTATCTTAGAAGTATACTGAAGTAGTATGAAGGTAAAATTAATAAATCTTCCGAGAATTAGGGATCCTAGGGGTAATCTTTCCTTTCTTGAGGAAGAAAATCATATCCCATTTAAGATCAAACGTACTTATTGGATTTACGATGTACCTGGTGGAGAGATAAGGGGAAGTCATGCTTTTAGAAAATCACATGAATTTATTGTAGCACTTTCAGGGAGTTTTGATGTTGTTTTACATGATGGTGAGAGGGAAGTGAAGTATCATTTAAACAGATCGTATTATGGGCTCTATGTTCCAAACCTCCTATGGAGAAAGTTAGAAAATTTTTCGACCAATTCTTTAGCCTTACTTGTTTCATCAATTTCATATGATGTTAAAGATTACATAAGAGATTTCGATGAATTCAAATCCTTAAAAAATGGAACTTCAGAATAATTCAGTTTTTGACTGCTCTGTTATTGACCTATCTAAAGTTCATAATGATGCAGGCAACATAACGGTACTGGAAAATGGTATTAATGTACCTTTTGATGTGAAAAGAATTTATTATTTATATGATATTCCGGGAGGTGAGTCACGTGGCGGGCATGCCCATTACGAACTGGAACAGTTTATTATAGCTGCTAGTGGCAGTTTTGATGTTACGCTGGACGATGGTAAAAACAGGAAAATTGTTTCATTATCCAGACCAAATTTCGCACTTCATGTTGTTCCCGGTTTATGGCGCGAAATTGATAATTTTTCTTCCGGCTCTATATGTATGGTATTGGCCTCGCATAAATATGCTGAAAGTGATTATATAAGAAATTACGAGGAATTTATTGAATTTAAAAAATGAAATATTTTTGTCACGATTTATCGGATATTCAATCAACAAAAATTGGAGAAGGAACAACGCTGTGGCAATTTGTAGTGGTTTTGCCTGAAGCTGAAATTGGAAAAAATTGTAATATTAATTCCCATGTCTTCATCGAGAATGATGTTTTAATCGGGAATAATGTCACAGTAAAAAGTGGCGTGCAAATTTGGAATGGAATAATCTTGGAGGATAATGTTTTTATAGGACCTAACGTAACATTTACTAATGATATCATACCTAGATCCAAGCAGTATCCTCAGCAATTCGAAAAAACGATAATAAAAAAAGGAGCTTCCATTGGTGCAAATGCAACAATAATTGCCGGAAATGAAATAGGGGAATTCTCGTTAATTGGTGCGGGTGCTGTAGTTACCAAATCCATTGGAAAAAATGAATTATGGGTAGGTAATCCGGCGAAGATTGTGGGATATATTACTAGGAAAGGGGAAATTTTAGACATGAATCTTATTCATAAGGAATCTAACAAAAAATATATGTGGAATAATAATTATGATCTTGTAGAAATAGATGATTAAATTTTTAGACTTGCAAAAAATTAATGCTCAATACGAGAAGGAGTTAAAGGAAGCAGCCAGTAAAGTAATAAGTTCGGGTTGGTATCTTATGGGCAAAGAATTGGAAATTTTTGAAAAAAATTATGCTTCATTTTGTGGTACTACATATGCCTTGGGTGTTGCTAATGGTTTGGATGCGCTCCGCCTTATATTTAAGGCGTACCTAGAACTTGGAGTAATGAAAAAAGGCGATGAGGTTATTGTTCCCGCAAACACCTATATCGCATCAGTGCTGGCCATAACGGATAATGATCTGATTCCTGTATTTATTGAACCAGATATTTATACATATAATCTAAATTCTGAAAAAATTGAAGCGGCTATTACTTCAAAAACAAAAGCAATATTGACTGTTCATCTGTATGGTCAAAATTCGATCAATGAACAATTAATTGCTGTTTGTAAGAAGTACAATCTTAAATTGGTGGAGGATAGTGCTCAATCTCATGGTGCCCAATGGAATGGTAAAGTAATGGGAGGCATTGGCGATGCTTCTGGTCACAGTTTTTATCCCGGAAAAAATTTAGGTGCTTTAGGCGATGCCGGTGCTGTAACTACCAATGATGAAACCCTGGCAAACACCATTGCGGCACTACGTAATTATGGTTCTAATAAAAGATATGTGAATCATTACCAGGGACTAAATTCCAGGTTGGATGAATTGCAGGCAGCTTTTCTTAATGTAAAACTGAAATACATCCAAAAAGATATTCTGGAAAGAAGAAGGATTGCCCACTACTACTTAAATAATATTACAAATACAGCGATTCAATTGCCTCTGGTAATAAATGAAGAAGGACATGTATGGCATTTATTTGTAATTCGTACCTCGAAAAGAGATGAATTTCAAAAATATATGATTAAAAATGGTGTCGAAACCTTAATTCATTATCCCATTCCTCCCCATAAACAGAAAGCTTATGAGGAATATAATAACCTGAGTTTTCCAATTACAGAACGCATTCATGATGAAGTGGTGAGTTTACCCATAAGCCCGGTATTAAATGCGGAAGAGATAAAAGAAGTAACCAGGGTTGTGAATTGTTTTTCTTAAAATGAATACCTTCTCAAATATTATCATTGCACCAGGACTTTTAATTCTCGTCCCCCTATTGTAGCAGGTTAAACAAAGAGAATAATAACAGAGCCTTAACCAGAAACTAAGCAGAATGTTGGAAGATCCTAAAACTCCATTAGTATCAATAATAATTATTACCTATAATAGTTCGAAATTTGTGGTTGAAACTTTGGAAAGCGCAAAGGATCAAACTTATGATAATATTGAACTCCTAATAAGTGACGATAGTTCTACAGACAATACAATTGAAATTTGTGAAACCTGGATAAAAGAAAACAAACACAGATTTGTCAGAACTCGAATAATTACAACAAAAACTAATCTGGGAATTCCTGCTAATTGTAATCGAGGAATAAAGAACGCAAGGGGAGAATGGATAAGAATACTAGCAGGAGATGATGCCTTACTTCCAGATAGTACCCAAAAATATATTGATTACATCAATGAAAAGCAAGATCCAAAAATTCAAGTACTTCATTCAAACGTAGAATGGTACAATAATACTTTTTCTTTAGAGAATAAACAGCCGTTCCAGTCGTTAAAACATTTAAAATTGAATGATCCCGCTGCTACTCCTGAAGATCAGTTTCAAAGTTTGCTGCGTATTAATGTTGTAGAAGCGGGAACCATCTTTATTAAAAAGGCGGTTTTTGAAAAAATTGGTTTTTATGATGAGGAGCCCAGGTTATGGGAGGATCGCCCCATGTTACTTAAAATGACTCAAAACGGAATAAAACTTCATTATCTGGATTTCTGTAGCCTAAAGTATAGAAAACATACTTCTTCTATTCAATCCAATAAGAAATCTGAAAAATATTTATCCGACTATATTATAATTAAAAGCTCGTATTACTATAAACATTATCTAAAGTTTTTACCTTTTTTTGAAAGACTAGTTAAGACCATTTTACTGAAACGAATTATTTTACTTCATAAGTTCAATTTTAATAAAAAAAAATTTCTCAATATTACAGTTTTTAAGCTTCTCGGCTTTCCCTGGACATTAATTTCAAACAGATATAAAAAGAAGTATTTATAATCTACCAAAATCAATTTTTCTAAAATTCTCTCAGGATCAGATCTGCAAAAGATCATTCATTATTATTGTTAGTTAACATTTCTTTAGGTCAATTTTTTTGGGTTAAAGGGTTTATATCCGTTTTATGCTTTTATATTTGATCCCAAAATAATTTTGAAGTAACTCTTAAAATCCCAAGTCCCACCTCATAAAACAAATTTACTAAGTGCTTAAAAAATTCCTGAAAAAATATTTCGACAGCTTCCTTTACTTTTTTTCATTTTTGAGATATAAAGTATTGATAATAATTTTTTTTAGTATTCTAGTTGGTCTCTTGGATGGTTTTGGTTTAACGATGTTTCTTCCATTACTTCAAATGGTAAGTGATTCTTCACAAGTTGATCCTGAGTCTCTAGGTAATCTTCGGTTTTTAGTGGATATTTTTGGGCAAGTTGGTCTCCCTCTAAATTTGATTTCGATCCTGGTGCTCATGCTTATCTTTTTCTTTGGTAAGGGACTTGTACAATATATTGGCGGGGCTTACAATGTTAATATCCGTGAATGGTTTATCAAAAGATTGCGATTAGAAAATATTAAAGGTCTTAATAGCTTAGCTTACAAATATTTTGTAATGGCAGATGTGGGGAGAATCCAGAATACTTTAACCGGGGAGGTTGACAGAGTTGCCGGATCATATTTTAATTACTTCAAAGCTTTTGAATATGGAATCCTGGTTGCAGTGTACATGGGATTTGCTTTTACTATTAATGCCCAGTTTGCACTTCTGGTTACTATAGGAGGAATTTTAACCAATTTCCTGTATAAAAAATTGTATGAAAATACCAGGGGAGTATCCCGTAAATTGACGGGTGAGAATAATGTTTTTCAAAGCTTGATTATTCAAAATGTTTCCAATTTTAAGTATCTGAAAGCGACCGGTTCATTGGACAAATACGGCAGAAAATTGGAAGATTCTGTTCAAAAAATTCAGGTTAGCAATAAAAAAATTGGAAAATTAGATGTATTGCTCACGGCTGGACGAGAACCTATTTTAATAACTGTTGTTGTGTCGGTTATAATTATTCAGACTACTTTTTTAGGTTCAGATCTGGGATCTATAATAATAAGTCTTATTTTCTTTTACCGTGCTTTGAACTACCTGATGCAAATGCAGGTAAGATGGAACAAATTTTTAAGTTTTTCAGGTTCTCTGGAAAATATGGCCAGTTTTGGAAAAGAACTTCGGAGAAACAAGGAACAAAATGGCTCAGAACCACTTCCTGGTCCTATTCAGAATTTATCCCTTAAGAATATTTCGTTTAAGTATAATGACACTCTCATCCTGGAGAATCTGTCATTTTCGGTTGAAAAAAATGAAACAATCGCTTTTGTGGGAGAGAGCGGAAGTGGAAAAACTACATTGGTAAATATATTAGCGGGATTATTACCAGTAAATAGCGGTGGTTTTTTTGTCAATGGGAAGGATAGCAGTAATATTGAAATAAAAGAACTTCAAAAGAGGATTGGATATATCACTCAGGATCCGGTAATATTCAATGATACTCTTTTTAATAATGTCACCTTTTGGGCTGAGCGAAATCAGGAAAATCTTGAGAAATTTTGGAAAGCTGTAAAACAGGCTTCCCTCTATAGTTTTACTACTGAATTAACTAATCAGGAAAATGAAATTTTAGGGAACAACGGAGTTAATTTGAGTGGAGGCCAGCGACAACGCGTATCTATTGCCCGAGAACTCTTCAAGGATGTAGAAATTTTAATTCTTGATGAAGCAACGTCAGCTCTTGATTCGGAAACCGAAAAAGCCATTCAACAAAATATTGACCGACTTAAAGGAGACTATACTATTCTAATTGTTGCTCATAGGATTTCCACCATAAAAAACGCTGATAAAATTGTCGTTATGAAAAACAGAGGGATTTCGAAAATTGGTAGCTTTAATGAGCTGACTTTAAAGTCCTCTTACTTTAAAAAATTAGTAGAATTGCAGGAAATATAATTTAACCGGTAGAAGCTTTCTACAAATTAACAGTTAAGAATAAATTTCCTTTTATCATAATCAATAACTTAGGAAAAATTAGGGGATAACTAATAAAAATATGATGGATTTAAAAAACAAATCAATTTTAATTACCGGAGGAACAGGTTCTTTGGGAAAGGCACTTACCCGACATATCTTGACCAATCATCGGGATGTAAAAAGAATAGTAATATTTTCCCGGGATGAACAAAAACAGTTTATAATGGCTCAGGAATATCCTTTAAAAGAGTTTCCGCAGATAAGATTTTTCATCGGAGATGTTAGGGATGAAGCAAGGGTTAAAAGAGCTTTAAAAGGTATAGATTACGTCATTCATGCAGCTGCTATGAAACATGTACCTATTGCTGAATATAATCCTATGGAATGCGTCAAAACAAATATAATGGGAGCCGAAAATATAATTAATGCCTGTTTGGAAACAGAAGTAGAAAGGGTAGTAGCGCTCTCTACAGATAAGGCTGCAGCCCCCATTAATTTATACGGAGCAACGAAATTGGCCTCAGATAAATTATTTGTTGCCGCAAATAATATTACCGGTTGGAATCCCATTAAATTTTCAGTGGTGCGATACGGAAATGTTATGGGGTCCAACGGTTCTGTAATTCCATTCTTCCTTAAAAAGAAGAAAGAAGGAGTTTTACCAATTACAGAACCCACCATGACGAGGTTCAATATTTCTCTCCAGGGAGGCGTAGATATGGTGATGCACGCTTTGGAGTATGCTTGGGGAGGAGAGATTTTTGTGCCCAAAATTCCATCCTACAAAATTATGGATATTGCAGAGGCTATAGGACCGGAATGTGAAAAAAAGGTAGTTGGAATTCGTCCGGGTGAAAAAATACATGAAGAGATGATCACAGATTCAGATTCTTATTATACTTATGATCTTGGAAAATACTATACTATTCTACCGGCAACTCATAAATGGAAGTTGGAAGAGTTTATAGAAAAATTTGGTGCTCAAAAGGTAAAACCGGGTTTCCAGTATAATTCGGGCGAAAATGAACAATGGGAGTCGGTAGAAGATCTCAGAGGTTTAATTAAAGAACATGTTGATCCAGCATTTGAAATTTAAATGATGAAAAACTCGATTCCATACGGACGTCAGAATATCACCGAAGAAGATATAGAAGCTGTTGTAAGCACTTTGAAATCTGATTATCTTACTCAAGGTCCTCGAATTGCTGAATTTGAAGAAGCGTTTGCAGCTTATGTGGATAGCAAATACGCAGTGGCGGTATCCAATGGTACAGCTGCGCTTCATCTTTGTGCTATGGCTTTAAATGTTCAGCCGGGGGATAAGGTGATAACCACGCCCATTACCTTTGCGGCTTCAGCCAATTGTGTACGCTATTGCGGCGGCGAGGTGGTTTTTGGGGATATAGATCCTGAAACCTACTTATTAGACATTAATGAAGTTAGGAAGTTACTTGAAAACGCCCCAAAAGGCACTTATCAAGGCGTGATTCCTGTAGATTTTGCCGGTAGGGCAGTAAATCTCGAAGAATTCAGAAAGCTTGCAGAAGAATTTGGTTTATGGATCATTGAGGATTCCTGTCACGCTCCAGGTGGTCATTTTCTGGACTCCCAGGGGGAAAAGCAGTTATGCGGAAATGGAAATTTTGCCGATTTAGCAATTTTTTCCTTTCATCCGGTGAAACATATAGCTTGTGGGGAAGGAGGAATGATTACAACCAACGACGAAAGTTTATTCAAAAAATTATTACAGCTTCGTACTCATGGCATCGTGAAAAATGATGAGCTATATCAGAACTCTATAGAATTTGCCGGAGGTAATGGGGAATATCCCGGCTGGTATATGGAGATGCAGGAATTAGGTTATAATTACCGACTGACTGATTTTCAGGCAGCGTTAGGAAGCAGCCAATTAAAACGTGCTGATGACGGACTTGAGAATCGAAGAATTTTAGCTGCAAGATATCAGGAGGCGTTTAAAAATGAGAACTTCATAAAGAGACAGTCGGGGGTCATTGAGGGACATGCTTATCATTTATATATTATCGAGGTGGAAGATAGGTTAGGTTTATATAACTTTTTAAGAGAAAATCGAATTTTTGCACAAATACATTACATTCCTTGTCATTTAATGCCTTACTATAAAAACTTAGGTTGGAATGAAGGTGATTTGCCTTATGCTGAAAAGTATTACCAACACTGTATAAGTTTACCTATCTATCCTACACTATCAGCAGAAGAACAGGGTTTCGTTATAAATAAAATAAAAGAATTTTATCTTGGTTAAAAACCTTTGCATAATTCCTGCACGTGGAGGAAGCAAACGAATCCCCCGGAAAAACATTAAAGGCTTTAGGGGCAAACCAATTATTGCCTACTCTATTGAAGCTGCTTTAGAAAGCCAAATCTTCGAAGAGGTTATGGTTTCAACCGATGATGATGAGATCGCTGCAATAGGAAGGAAATATGGTGCTGTTGTTCCTTTTATGAGAAGTGAGAAAACTGCAGATGATTTTGCAACCACTGTTGATGTTCTGCTGGAAGTTCTGCAAGATTATAGAAAATCAGGAAAGGAGTTTGAAAATATTTGCTGTATTTATCCAACAGCACCTTTTGTGACTGAAATCAAATTAGCAGAAGCTTTTGAAAAACTATCTGCTGAAAATCTCGATGCTGTGTTTCCTGTAATTCCATTTAGTTATCCCATTCAAAGGGCCTTAAAAATAAATAATCATAGACTGCAATTTTTCTATCCCGAATTTGAAAATTCACGCTCCCAGGATCTTGAAAAGGCATATCATGATGCAGGGCAGTTTTATTTTATAAGAACAGAAAACTTGATCAGAAATAAATCAATAATATCGAAAAATACCGGGAGTATTAAAGTTACGGAAATGGAAGCTCAGGATATTGATACCGAAATAGATTGGAAACTGGCAGAATTAAAATATGAAATTCTACAAAGCACTGAATAAACAGGAGTTTTCCTCGGGAGATTATTCTATTGTTCCAATTCGTATGGAGGATCGCTTTGCTATAATGAAATGGAGGAATGAACAGGTGTATCATCTAAGACAAGACAAGCCTCTTACTGAAAAAGACCAGGAAGAATATTTTCAATTTGTTGTGGCTAATCTGTTTGAGCAGGAAAAGCCGAAACAGATATTATTTTCCTTTTTAAAAGAAGGAGTATTAATAGGTTACGGCGGACTAGTACATATCAACTGGATTGATAGAAATGCAGAGATTTCTTTTATTATGGATACCACATTAGAAGAAGATAATTTTGAATTAAACTGGATCAGATTTTTGAATTTATTGGAGGAGGTAGCTTGGAGCCAATTGAATTTGCATAAAATCTATACTTATGCTTTCGATCTAAGATCTCGGCTTTATGATGCTTTAGAAAAAGCAGGTTTTGCTATTGATGCGGTGTTGAAGGAACATTGTTTCTTTGGTAGTGAATTCAAAAAGGTCAAGATCCATTCAAAATTCAACAAAGGAGAGGAGCTGAGGTACGCTGAAATTACGGATTTTCAGACCACCTACGGTTGGGCTAACAATTCTGAAGTTCGAAAGTTTTCTTTTAATAAAAACAAGATTACATTGAAAGAGCATGCAAACTGGTTTTTCACCACTCTAGAGAATCCAAAATGTGAATATTACCTACTAGAGGTTAACGGTACACCTGCAGGTTCTATTAGGTTTGATATAGAGGAAGATGAAGTAGCAAAGATCAGTTATTTATTAGATCCCAACTTCACCGGAAAAGGATTGGGGACCTTTTTATTGAAAGAGGGAGTTAAATTCCTTAAGAAAAACCGGCCTTCAATTCGGAAGGTATATGGACATGTCTTTAAAAAAAACATTGGATCAATTAAAATATTTGAAAAACTTTCATTTCAGGAGGTATCAAATTATTCTTCTGAACTGAAATATGAAAAAATCATTTAAGTATGAAAATTGGAAATAAAATACTAGGGGGAGATGAACCTGTTTTTATAATTGCGGAGCTTTCCGCGAACCATAATGGAAGTATAGAAACAGCTCTGGAAACTATTAAGGCAGCTAAAAGGGCAGGAGCTGATTGTATAAAACTCCAGACCTATACTCCAGATACCATCACTATAGATTCACAAAAGGAAGATTTTCTTATAAAGGGTACCATCTGGGATGGAAAGAACCTTTATAAACTATATGAAGACGCTTATACCCCATGGGAATGGCATAGAACTCTTTTTGACGCAGCGGCTGAAGAAGGTCTAATATGCTTTTCATCGCCTTTTGATAAAACTGCAGTCGATTTTTTAGAAGAATTAAATACTCCTGCATATAAAATTGCTTCGTTTGAAATTACCGATATTCCTTTAATCGAATATACTGCTTCAAAAGGGAAACCGGTAATAATCTCTACAGGAATTGCAGAACAGGAGGATATTGAACTTGCTCTTGATGCGTGCCATCGAATGGGCAATAAAAATATTGCCTTATTGAAATGCACATCTTCTTATCCGGCTCCTATTGAAGAGGCAAATATGGTAATGGTAAAAGATCTTGCAGAACGGTATAATGTGATTTCTGGCTTGTCAGATCATACTATGGGGAGCACTGTTCCTATTGTAGCGACTTCAATGGGCGCTAAAATAATCGAGAAGCATTTTATATTGGACAAGACTATAGGTGGTCCGGATGCTTCATTTTCCATGGATGAAAATGAGTTTTCAAGTATGGTAAAAGCAGTTAGAGAAGCAGAAAAGGCCATAGGTAGAGTAAATTATACCCTAACTGAGAAACAGAAAAAAGGGAGGGATTTTTCGAGATCTCTTTATTTTGTAGAGGATCTGAAAGTTGGAGATATTATCAATGAAAATAATCTTCGATCAATTAGACCGGGCTTCGGAGTACATCCCAAGCACCTATCAAAATTCTTAGGAAAAACTGTTATAAGGGATATAGAAAAAGGCACAAGAGCAGGCTTTGATTTAATTGAGTAATAATGAGAATTGTTTTTTTTATTCCAAAGATCCTTAGAGATGCGCACAGGTATATTTATAATTTAGATCGTTTTGAATCTGAAGGATTGGATTTCACTATTCTGGATGCCACCATTTTTTACGGAAATGTTGCAACGGCCACTGAAGATATAATATTACGGAACAGATATGTTGTTAAAGATGATCAGGATCTTTATAGTTTTTCCCAAACCTTACCAAAAGAAGGTGTACTCTATGTTGTAAAAGACCACGATTTACATTATTCCTCCCGTGAGTTAAAAAAAATTATAAGAAGAGGGGATCAGGTTTTATCTTATAATACTAAAACTTTTGCTACGATTGACCCTCCCTCTAAATGGCGAACCTTAATTGAGGACTCTGCAGGTAAATTAGAAAGGATATTACCTCTTCACCTTTTCAAACATTACTATAGTCTAATTTATAAAATTCCCATCCCTGATTACTATTTATGTAGTACAACTTTTTTATTTCCTCTAAAAGCTTATTTAACAGTCAAGCCTGGGAATCGATTTTCAGTTCATGCAGATGATATGAACCATATAATTAATGCGCCCAGTGAAACATTTGTGGAGGAGGGAAAAAAATTTGCTGTTTTTGTGGATCAGGGAATACCGTTTCTACATGATACTCATCCAGGAGTTTATCCTGATCCTTTGCCAAAAAAGTATTTTGACGAATATTACTCTAATTTAATGGCCACTTTTGATCATATTAAGGATGTTTTTAATATTGATGAGGTAGTGGTGGCATTACACCCTAATACTGTAGCATATAAAAAGAAAATGGAAGGTAAATTTCCTGGAATACGGGCGATTATTGGTAAAACCAAGGATTTGATCAGAGAGGCAGATTTAGTTTTAGCCCATAACAGCACTTCTATTAATTTTGCCATTTATTACGAAAAACCTGTATTTATTCTAAAGGATGAAATAATTTATAACTATAACCCCCGCATTAAGAAGTTATTCGATTTTTATACAAATTACTTGAATATGAAAAGCTTTTATACTGATAAAGATCTGAAGAATCAACAAATTACTCCTTTTGTCGACGAAGAAAAGTATAAGCTTTATAAAAATCGATATATTAAAGATAATTCTATAGAGGAAAACTCTTACTATTATGCGATTCGTCAAATTTTGGAGAGAAATCCGTTAAATTGAAATAATCTTTTTCAGGAAATAAAGTTGTGGGAATCAAAGGGAAAGAAGATTTATTTTTACTTATGATCTATCGAAGATGAGAGATTTGTTTTATTTGTTTTTGGTTTATGTCAGTCCATTGTACCGCCTATTTTCAAAAAATCGTCTTAGAGTATTAGCTTACCATACCGTACCTGATCAAGAGAAATTTGAAAAGCAAGTTGAATACTTAAACAAGAATTTCAACATAATATCGGTGCCTCAACTTCAGCAAATAATTTTTAATAAAAGTAAAGTTCCAAGTAATTCAGTTTTAATAACTTTTGATGATGGTGATGTTTCAGTACTTGAAAATGGTCTTCCTGTACTAAAAAAATTTAATTCACCTTCAGCTTTATTTATAATTACAAAATTAATAGATACTACGGATACATTTTGGCCACGGTGGGTTGAAAGAAGTTTTAGTAAAGATGGTAAAACTTATGCTGAAGCAAGAAGAAAAGTAAACCAGCTTAAAGTTGTCTCTAACATTGAAAGAGAGAAGTATCTAGAAACACTTGAGCAGATAACTTCTCCTCAATTGACTCACTTAGATTTGAAGAAAATGGAAAAGGCAGGAATTTTTATCGGGAACCATACTCATTCTCATCCAATGATCAATAAATGTTCAGAAGAGGAGATAACTTTAGAGCTTGATCAGGTGCGGAAAAAATTCGACGAATGGTCTTTACCAGGCTATCCTGTGTTCGCTTACCCTAACGGAAACTGGGATGAAAAAGCGGAAAAAATTATGTTTAACAAAGGGATTAAATTAGCCTTCTTATTTGACCATAAACTTGCAACTATACCTATCAATCCCCTAAGAATATCAAGGATCAGGGTTAATGCTGATTCTGAAATGAATGAATTTAAAGCAAAGGTGGCCGGCGTTCACTCTGCGCTAATGAATATAAAAAATAATTTTTAAATATTTATTAATGCTAACTTTTAGGCCTATAAATTACCAAACGGATGTTCCTGAGATTATTCGTCTTCTAAAAACCAGTTTAAGTGATAATCACACGGCTTCTAATTTCCTCTGGAAACACTACGACAATCCTTTTGGTAAATCTTATGGTTTGTTAGCTTGTGATGAAGGTCAAATAGTTGGAGTGCGAATGTTCATGTTCTGGGAATTTAGACAAATGAATAAAATTGTAAGGGCTATAAGGCCCGTAGATACTATAACTCACCCAAATTATCGTGGGAGGGGCATTTTTAAGAAGTTAACGCTGGAAGGACTGCAAAAAAATGAAGGTAATTATGATATAATCTTTAACACTCCTAATAGTAATAGCTTTCCCGGCTATTTAAAATTGGGGTGGAAGAAATTTGATCATCCTCTGAACTATTATATATCTATAATTTTGCCTTCTTCAGGCTATTCCAAACAGATAACATTGGTTGAGAGAATTGAGTTGCCAATAGGAATAACGGAATTTCCTTCGGAATTTTTTAAAACGAATTTCACAGAAAATTATTTTAAATGGCGGTTCAGGAGTAATGAATATTCTTTTGCGATGTTTAAAGAAGATAATTCTATCCTTTTTTTAATTTATCGTATAAAAAGGATTAAGGGAATAAAAACTCTGATCTTAATTGATTATGTAGGTCTTGACAGATATTTGAAAAAAGCCTTAAAAGGGCTGGCTAAAAAATTGAGACTTTATGCAATTTACCATTTAGAAAATAAAGAATTATTTCAATTAACCAAAAGAGTAGGGGGTAGTGTAGTAGTTCATAAAGAAGATAATAATAGTATTAGTAATAATATTAAATTTTCATTAGCAGATTTAGAAGGCAGATTATAGTATTAGAGGAAAATGAAGGTATTAATTTTTATAAATTCTTTGGGTGCGGGTGGAGCGGAGCGTTCTATGGTGGAATTAGCACGTTTTTTAAAAAGAGAAAATGTTATTGTAAAATTCGTCTGCTTTGAAAGAAGAGAAGTAGGTCTTGAAAAGGAAGTTATGGCCATGGGGGTTGAAACTCTTTATCTGGATCGGGCTAAAAAAGGGTTCATAAACCAAGTAAATTTCGCATTAACCTGTATAAGAAAGGAAAAACCGGATATTATACATTCTGTGCTGGCCAAGTCTAATTTAATTCTAAGGGCCAGCAGACTTTTTGTAAGGGAGGGAGTTCTTATACAAAGTCTGGTTAACACTCCTTATTCTTTAGAACGAAAAAAAGACGGCAGATTATCCTGGCAAAAGTTCTGGATAATGAAGCAAATAGATAAATATTCAGCTAGGCTAACTAAAAATATTTTTTATCATTCTATTACCAATGAGGTTCTGAAACATTATCGCCCTTTATTTAAAATCACTGAAAATTATCAAATAGTATATCGTGGTCGTAATCCCAATACTTTTTTACATAAATCTAAGAGTCCCAATTTCACAATAATTAATTCTGGAAGGCAGGAATTTGCTAAAGGACAAATAGATATTCTTAAGGCTTTAGTATATATTGAAAAAAAATATGGTGTAAAAGATATTAAACTAGAAATTTTAGGTAGAGAAGGGAGTTATTCTAAAGTATTAAAGGATTTTATTTCCCAGAATGAACTGGAAGAGAGAGTTTTTATTTACGGATTTGTAAATAATGTAGAAGAAAGGTTAGCTATATCCCATGTATTTATTTTTCCTTCCTATTATGAAGGATTAGGAGGTGCGTTAGTTGAGGCTTTTGCCGCACAATTACCCTGTATATGTTCTGATCTTCCGGTTTTAAGAGAGGTGGTAGGTGATAATTCTGGTGCTTTATTTTGTGCACCCGGAGATTATAAATGTTTAGCGGAAAAAATCCTGAAATTATATAATGATAAAAACCTCAGAAATTCTTTAAGTAAATATTCCTATGCCAGATTCAAAGAGGTATTTCAATTAGATGAAATAAACCAACAAATGCTTGATATGTACCAAAGCCTTCGAAAAGCTTAAAATGAAAATTCTACAATTAGTTACTAAACGCCAATATAGAGGAGCAGAGGTATTTGCGGCAAATCTTAGTTCTGAGCTTATAGGATTTGGGCACGAGATCATTTTTGCTGGTCTTTATCGGAATGATTCTGATGTTCTGGAGGTGGAAGGGGCAGAAAATGTTGACTTATGTTTAAGTAAATCAGGGAATTTTTCTTTTGAGTTGGTCAGAGCCATTGCGAAACTTATAACTTATCAAAAACCAGATGTGGTCCAATGTAATGGTTCGGATACCTTGAAATATATGATTTCGGCGTCATATTTCACTTCAAAGATTCCTATCACCTATCGGAATATTAGTACGATAAGCGAGTGGATAGATAGTCCGCTAAAGCTAAGAATTTATAAATTATTATTTAAAAAAGTAGATTATGTAACATCCGTTGGATCTGAATCTATTAAAGATTTAATTACCACTCTGAATTACCCAGAAGAACAAACATCGGTTATCAGGCGTGGAATTCCTTTAAAGGAAGTGAATCCTCCGTTTAGTAATGACTTGAGAAAGGAATTAAATTTAAAGGAGAGTGACAAAGTCGTAATGCATATTGGGAATTTCAGTCCCGAAAAAAATCACGAGTTTCTTTTAGATATTTTTTCCAAAATTAAGGAGGAAGAATCCCATGTTAAATTAATTTGTGTAGGAGATGGGATAACTTTTAAAGGAGTAAAACAGCAAATAAAAAATCAAAATCTTGAGGATACCGTTTTTCTCCTGGGATTTCGTAAAGACATTCCGGAATTATTAGCTCAGGCCGATTGTTTTGCATTAGCCAGTAAAATTGAAGGAGTGCCCGGAGTCATTCTAGAGGCGGCCAGCCAAAGAATACCTAGTGTTGCTACAAATGTTGGAGGAGTGCCTGAAGTTTTGGTTAACGGTGAGACTGGATATATTATTGATAATTTTAATAAAAATGAATTCAAAGAGCGGCTCATTTCTCTGGTTACCAATTTTGAGCTAAATAAAGAAATGGGGGAAAATGCCTATAACCTCGTTCAAGAAGAATTTAATCCACTAAATAATGCCAGGAAATTTGAGAAGCTGTATGCTCAGTTAACGAATTCTTCCTTAGTTGAAAAAAATCAACTGCGGATACTTCAAATTATTCAGAAGAAACAGTTTCGGGGAGCAGAGATTTTTGCTTCTCAACTGGCAAATCATCTTCAGAATTCAGAACATACGGTAAAAGTGGTTAGCATCTATGACGGTGTGGCCCGGCTTCCTTTCTCCGGAGAGGTAGAATCACTTAATCGGCGCAAACTGAGTAGAGCTTTTGATCCTTATGGATGGCAAAAACTATCAGGAATAGTAAAAAATTTTAAACCCGATATTGTTCAGGCTAATGCTGCTGATACTTTGAAATATGCAGTACTATCGAAGCTGGTATTTCGTTGGAAAGCCCCTCTCGTTTATCGAAATGCCAGTACTTCAAGTTTTTATATTAAAAATTATTTTAGTAAAATGATCAATTCTTTTTTGCTTAAAAAGATTGATCTCATTGTTTCAGTTTCCCATGCCTCATTAAAAGATTTAAATTCATTATTTCCATTTACTATAAATAAAAGTGTGGTAATTCCGGTGGGAGTTGAAGAAGAACATGCTAGCTTTCAACCTGCAGTTGCAAATCCCTATGCTAATCCTGAAAAAATTAATTTACTACACATAGGCTCCTTTACAAGAGAAAAAAATCACCAAGGTTTAATAAGAATTTTTAAACGAATTTTATCCAGGGATGCAAATTATCATTTGAATTTAATTGGCAGCGGACCTTTAATATCTGAAATAAAAATGCTTGTGAAGGATCTGGATCTAACCAAGAATGTTGAATTTTTAGGAGAAATCGAAAATCCCCAAAACCACATTAAATTTTCAAAATTCTTATTGCTTCCTAGCTTTATAGAAGGCCTTCCTGCTGTAATTTTGGAAGCAATGTATCAAGAAACCCCAGTCGTGGCCTATGATGTTGGGGGGGTATCAGAAGTAATAAAAAATAATAAAACGGGGAAGCTTATAAAATTTAATGATGAAATTGGTTTTTGTGAAGCGATTTTGCATCTGGATAGGGACAGTGATCTCAGAAGAAAAATAGTTGGTGAGGGAAAAAAAATGGTTTTAGAAAAATATATGAATTTTAGAATTAAAAACTTATTCGAAGCCACTTACAGGAAATTATGTCTGTGACAAAAATAAAGGTGTTATATATTATTGATACTTTAGAATTCTATGGCGCAGAACGAAGCCTTGTTAGTTTAGTAAAAGAATTCAAAAATACTATTCCCGTGTTTGTTCATATATATCCCGGGAGCACCCTGAAAGAGGAATTGAATGAAAGTGGCATTCAGGTTTATTCTCTTGAAATTAATGAAAAATATGGATTCAAAAAAGCTGTTCGACTTCTTACAGAAATTTATCGCATAGAAAAACCTGACCTTGTCCATTCTACTCTATTTAGGGCGGATATGATCAGCAGAAAAATGAAAGTAGCCTTTAAAACAATTCCTTTAGTAAATAGCTGGGTAACTAATTCTTATAAAGAAAATCGTTACAAAAACCATCATATTATAACTCGTTTAAAATTATGGCGTGCTTTTTTAATGGATTATTTTTCCACTCATAAGGTAGATAAATTTTTAGCAAATTCAAGGACGATTGAAAAAGCCAACCGGTTAGCTCTTAACATTTCTCAGGAGAAAACTGAAATTATTTATAGGGGTAGGGATTTTTCTAAATTTCAAGGCATTCCTGAATCAAAATTGAATTTTCTGAAAAAAGAGTTGCATGTAGAGGGGAAAAAGGTTCTTCTAAATGTTGGGAGGTTAATTTATACGAAGGGACAGTTGGAATTAATTCAGGCAATGCCCAGACTTATCGAAAAATACCCTAATGTCATACTCATTATTGTTGGAGAGGGAAGTTATAGAAAAACCTTGGAAGCTGAGATATACAGCAATGAAATCGAAAAGCACGTCTTTTTATTAGGAGCAAGAAATGACATTCCTGAACTATTAGGTATTGCAGACATTTTTGTTTTCCCTTCCCATATGGAAGGTTTATCGGGTGCTCTAATAGAAGCAATGATGGCAGGAAAGCTTATTATAGCCTCAGATATTCCTGAGAATCTTGAATGTGTGAATTCAAACACGGCTTTAATTTTTAATAAAGAAAAGAAAGATGATTTATTATTTCAATTAGAATATGCCTTGAAGAATCAATCTATCCATCAGGTTTTAGCCAAAAATGCCCAGGAGGTTGCCCAGAATAAATTTGAGATTTCAAAAATTGCTTCTATGTATGAGAAATTTTACAAAGAAGTAAAAGACTTCTAATGTTCTTAAGATAATTTTAAAAGCTTGGTCGGGGAAATTATTGGCCTAACTTTGCTGTTTTAATTGAACTATGGTAAAAATCAAAATTCTACACATAATCAAATCTCTGGGACGTGGCGGTGCAGAAATGTTATTACCTGAAACTCTTAAGCTTCACAATAAAGAAAACTTCCAATCTCATTACATATACTTTCTTCCCTGGAAGGATCAAATGGTTGGTGCCATTGATGGTGCAGGGGGAAAAGTCACCTGCTTTGAAGCGAAAGATAATATCCGTTTGCTTTTACAATACAAGAGAATTGTTAACTATTGTAAGGAGCATAAAATAGATTTGATCCATTGTCACCTTCCTTGGGCAGGTTTTGTGGGAAGGTTGGTTCACAGTAAAATTGGGATACCAATGCTCTACACAGAGCACAATATGCAGGAACGTTATCATATTGTAACGAAAACTATAAATAAACTCAGTTTTAATGCCCAAAATTTGGCGCTGGGGGTATCAGAGGATGTGACCGAATCTATTAATAAGAATATCAATCCAAAAATACCGGTCCGTACCTTATTGAACGGGGTGAATACTATCTCATTTCAAAGATCCGGAGACTCAAAGATTAGGACAGAGCTAGGTATACCTGAAGATGCTATTTTGATAGGGAATGTAGCTGTTTTCAGGTTTCAGAAACGCCTTGTAGAATGGTTGCAAGTTATTAAAAAACTGAGGGAGAAAAATTCAAATGTTTTTGGCATGATCGTCGGTGCAGGACCGCTGGAAAAGGAAATCAGAAAAGAGTGGAAGGAGTTGGAGCTGGAAAAAATAGTTTTTTTTCCGGGACTCCAAACAGAGGTGAAACCCTATTTTGAGGCAATGGATGTTTTTATGATGTCTTCGTCATTTGAAGGATTACCAATTGCCCTTTTAGAAGCTATGAGTACGGAGTGCGCGGTGGTGTCTACTGATGCCGGGGGGATAAAGGAGGTGGTCAGGAATGAACAGGACGGCTTAATCTGCAAGGTTGAAGAATGGCAAAAACTTTCAGACCTTTGTCAAACCCTGATTGATGATCCTGAACAATTAGAAATTTATAAAAAAGCAGCCCGGGAAAGGGTAGTGAAGAATTTCAGTTTGAAAAGGATGGTCGATGAGTTGGAAGTTATATATAGTGATCTTGTGACCTAATTGGGGACGGGAGACTAGGAGAAGAGGGGACGGGGAGAAAAAGTGAACAGTGTTCAGTGGTCGGTGATCAGGAAGTGGGAAGAGACTAATAAATAATGAATTATTTTTTGGTGTAGCTTCACAAAATCCGTGAAATCTGCCAAAATCAGTGCAATCCGTATAAATAAATGAAGATTAGAGAAGCCACTCACAACGACATCCCACAAATCCTAAAGGTATTAAAAGCGAGTTTGGGAGAGACTTCTTCAAAGAAGACAGAAGAGGTTTGGAGGTACAAGCATATTGATAATCCTTTTGGAGAATCATTGGTGTTGGTGGCTGAGGAAGGAGGGGAACTTGTTGGAGTAAGGGCATTTATGCGATGGAAATGGCAAAAGGGTGAGCAACTTTTTTCTGCTTTTAGAGCTGTAGATACAGCGACACATCCTGCTCACCAGGGAAAGGGGATCTTTAAAAAACTTACTTTAAAGGCCCTGGAGTTAGGGAAGGAACGTGGCGATCATTTTGTGTTTAATACTCCAAATCAACAAAGTAAACCCGGTTATCTTAAAATGGGATGGGAAGAGGTGGATAAACTCGAAATTCAATTACGTCCCTTGAATTTATTTCAGATTAAAACAAAAAAAATAGAATATATAACCTCAGGGGAAGAAGGCTCTGTTACAGAACTTCTGAACGATTATTTTGAACAAATAAAGACAAGCGACCGCATTTTTACTCCGAAAGATTTACAATATATTAAATGGCGTTATCTTAATAATCCATTGCAGAAATATGTAATAATCTTTGATAAGGAATATTTTATTGCCGGTTATGTCAAGAAAAGGAAAAGGTTCAATGAATTTAGAGTTTCTGAAGCTATCGTCTCCAATGCTGGTATAAAATCTGCAAAGGCGAAAATTCTTCAAATGGCAGGATCATCGGGGGCTAAGGTTCTGAGCATTTCTCCTAATTGTGATATCAATTTTAAAACAGCAGTTACAGGAAAATTTGGGCCCATACTTACTTATAAACCGGTAAGCCTAAATCAATCTAAATTTTTAAAACTGAAATCCTGGGCTTATAGCCTGGGAGATCTTGAATTGTTTTAGATGATAGGAGCCATTGTTCTCATATTAATCCTGTTTCTTATTAATCAAGGGCTATTCAAGGCTTTTGCCCAAAAGCATATCTGGTTCTCTAAGAAATTGATGAATATCTTATTTGTATATCACCTGTTCTTTTTCGGTGTTTATTACACTTATGCACAATTTAATAATTCTGACTCCTATGGCTATTTCGGAAGAGTTGAAGTCAGTAGAAGTTGGTTCAATCACTTTGGAACGAGTACGACCTTTATTGACTTTTTGACCTGGCCTTTCGTGAATATATTGGGCTTTAATTATGAAATGATGATGCTGCTGTTTGCATGGTTTGGATATATCGGATTTGTTTATGCTTATCTTTTTTTTAGGGAAAACATTCCTGTGAAAATCAAAGTCTTTAATTTTGATTTTCTGACATTAGTTCTTTTTCTTCCCAATATGCATTTCTGGACTGCCTCACTTGGAAAGGGGGCTCCCATCTTTATGAGTCTAATGATGTTTGCTTATGCAATAGGAAAACCTAAAAGTAGATGGGGCATTTTAATTATTTCTTCAATTATTACTTACTACGTTAGACCACATGTGTTCCTTTTCGTTGGTATTGGAACAGTACTGGGCTATATGACAGGACGAGAGAAAGTTGCTTTGTGGAAAAAAGTGACGATCTATGCAGGAATGATTGGGGCTTTAATTTTGGTACAGGATACTATTTTGGGAATGGCAGGACTGGAAGAATCCGGAAATCTTGTGCAAGGCTTTGAACAATTTTCTGAGGATCGTGGAAGTGAGCTAGCAAAGTCAGGTTCTGGAGTGGATATGGCTAATTATCCTTTACCCTTAAAATTATTTACTTTTTGGTTCAGGCCTCTCTTTTTAGATGCCCCGGGTTTTTTGGGACTAATTGTTTCTGTGGAAAACCTTATTTATCTGTTTTTATTTTTCAAGATCCTCAAAAAGGATTTTTTGAAATTTTTCAAAAAATCTCCAATAAGTGTAAAAATGAGCTTGACCACATTTTTCCTGGCGTCCCTTGCAATGGCCTTTGTGATGTCCAATCTTGGAATCATTATGCGTCAAAAATCAATGGTAATGTATTTTCTGTTCTTTGTGATTTATTATTATCTCGCTCAGAAGAAGTATGACAGGATCATGAGGTTGAGAAGGATCAGGAAAATGGCGGAAAAAGATAATACTGGTCTCGCCACAACATGAGAAAAATATAGTTAATTACCTTTCTAATCCATTTCTGGTTTTCTATAGCTTAAAGTTATTATTCAATTGATGCGAAGTTTTTTATAGGAGTATATTTGGTGTATCTTTATTATCTTTTTTTGGAAATGCAGAAAAATGTGTCTGGAATTAAGAGCACCTCCTTTTTATTCCCTCTATTTTTATTTATTATAGCCTTCTGGTTGCGACTAAAAAATCTGACTTTTCAAAGCTATTGGTTAGATGAATTAGTTTCTGTTAGCATAAGTCAACCAAAAAATGATTTTAATAAAGTATATTCTGAGACGCTGAAGGGTGGTCCACCTTTATATCAAATCCTATTATGGATTTGGTACAAATTAATTGGTTATAATGCCTTTTCAGGAAGACTTTTGTCGGTTATATTTGGAGCGGGTGCGGTAGTAGCCTTGTATCAATTAGGAAAAGAATTATTTTCGACCAGAGTTGGGATTTTCGCAGCCCTACTTCTTGCCGTTAATGAGTTTACTATATATTATGCTCAAGAGGTCAGAGCATATAGTTTGCTGTTGATGTTATCACTGGTTTCGTCGACCTTTCTTTTTAGATTTTTAAAAATACCCTCCAGAGCAAACTTTATTTTTCACTTAATAAGTTTAATAAGTTTGTACTACACCCATTATTATGGTTTCTATGTATTGATAACCCACATTGTTTTTCTTTTAATTTTTAAACAACACTTTGTCAGGTCTAATAAACCCTTCTTTATCTTCTTTATAGTCGCAATATTTCTTTCACTTGTTCCTCTTCTCTTTAATATTTTAACCCTGTCTAAAATTCAGACTTTTTGGATTCAAGTACCCAAATGGAATTTCTGGTGGTATTACTTCATTTTTTATTTTAAATCACGGATTTTAGTAGTCCTTTTTGGATTGTTACTTTTATTCGGTGTCTTTAGTTTCTTCAAAAGCACAAGATTGGAAAAAGAGAATTTCCTTTTTCTGGCCATATTAATTTTTAGTACCTACTCAATTTCATATATCCGTAGTTTACTTTTCACTCCTATGCTTACAGAGAGGTATACCATTATTGTGGTGCCTGCAATTTTATTGATAATAGCTTTTGGTCTGGACAGGATAAAATTTGGTTATCTCCGCAATTCTATTTTTGTTATTTTGATTCTGTTGTCTCTTTATTCAATATTTGATCGATCTTTTTACTCCTTAAGTAAGAAAGAAAATTGGAAGCAGGTTCTAATTGAGGTGAAAAAAAAGAACTTCTTGGATTATCCCATTTATGATATTGTTTATGCCGGTACTTTCTACCAAACCTATGCTGATCTTCTGGGAATTGATTTGGAAGTAAGAAATCATCTCACCTTCCTTGATGACATGCACGAAAAAAAGCTACCTCAGAAATTCTGGATTCTGGATGCACATAATAATAAAATTGGGGAGCTTGAGATTATCAAAGATTCAGTTTATACCATTGAAGAGACCATAGATCATTATCGTGCCAATGCTGTTCGGGTTAAATTGAATAACAGGGAAGATAGAACCAATATGTCTTTTTAATAAAAAAATTTCAATTAATTATATATAAGATTAGTCAAAAAAATGGAAAGAGGAAGCATGGTAGTATCCTTAGATTTTGAATTACTCTGGGGGGTGTTTGATAGGGTGGATTGGCGAGAAAAGAAGGAATATTTTTTGAACACCAGGAAAACTGTACCTCTAATTCTTCAATTGTTTGAAAAGTATGAAATTTCGTGTACCTGGGCCACGGTGGGCATGTTGTTTAATGAGAGTTGGGAAGAATGGAATTTGAACATTCCCGAGGTCTTGCCGGGATATAAAAACCGGGAACTTTCTGCTTATTCATATGGGAAATCAATTCAAAATAAGGAAACCGAAGAACTGTGTTTTGCACCAGGGCTTATCAAACGGATTAATGAAACTCTTGGGCAGGAGGTGGGTACTCATACATATTCTCACTATTACTGCCTGGAGCCGGGACAAACAGTAGAGAGTTTTAAGTACGATCTCGTAACCTCGAAGAAACTAATGGAGAAATTTGGAATCCAGCCAAAATCTCTGGTTTTTCCCAGAAATCAATTTAATAAAAGATATTTACAAACGTGTAAAGAAGTAGGAATAGAAACGGTAAGAACCAATCCAAATGTATGGTACTGGAATAATGCACAAACTGATAGCTTGCCGCAGAAAATCTTTAGGACCGGTGATGCTTATATTGGTTTGAACAATAAATCGTACAAAGATGTTCCTGAAATAGCACATGGTATTTTTGCTCAGAAAGCCAGCAGACTTTTGAGGCCAAATAGCGGCAAAAAATTGTTGGACGATATGCGGCTAAAAAGAATTGTATCTGAAATGACCTATGCGGCTAAAAATAAGGAAATATATCATCTTTGGTGGCATCCGCATAATTTCGGAGGTAATCCTGCAAAAAGTTTAACAGAGCTGGAATTCCTCCTCAAACATTACCAATTCTGTCAGGATAATTGGGGATTTAAATCTATAACAATGAAAGATATTCAGAAATCACTTAGTCAAGAATAAACGGTCATGTATGTCTATAATTTCTATAATTACCCCAACTTTTAATAGGGCATCTTTTTTAAAAAGGATGATAAAGAGTGTCTTACATCAGGAATTTACTCGCTGGGAATTAATTATCATCGATGACGGATCAACAGATTCTACAAAAGACGTGGTTACAGAATTTAATGACAATCGAATCCGTTATTTTTATGTGCCGCATCAAGGGGCTGCCAAGAGCAGGAACTTCGGTATCAGAAAAGCAGGTTCAGACTATATTACTTTTCTGGATAGCGATGATGAAGCTTTAAGTGGTTGGTTATCTAATTTTTATAATGTTATACTTGAGGAAAAAAGCTGGATGATTTCCTGTGGGTATATAAGAATAGACAGTACAGGAGTTAGAAGAGCTGTGATGCCTCAATACTTTGGAAATAATAGTATCAAGATTAATTTCAAGTCTGGGACTTTGTTTTTTGATAAACGGCTACTGAGAAATATTAATGGGTTTGACCCTTCTCTACCTTCCGGATTAAATACTGATTTAATATTGCGGTCCATAAAGTACATTAATTTTCATCAGGTTCCCATTCACTTCATAAATGAAACTTTATTAAAGGTGTATGAACATAAGGAGAAAAGAATTAGAAATGATTTAGAGGCTGTTTATAAAGGAACGCAAATACTCTTAAATAAGCATCATGGTTTCTTTCAGGAAAATAAGAAGCTATATCAAGACTATTTATCTGTAGCAGGGGTATGTCTCGCAAAACTAGGTAAATTTGAAAAGTCGAGGTCCTATTGTTGGAGGGCATTTAAAATCAATCCCAGTGTAAAGTCTGGAATACGGGTTCTCTTAACCAGCATACCTTACTTATATGAATTTTTCTGGTTAGAAAAAAGATGAAAAAATAAACAGCAAGACCAGCGAGGATTCCTTAGTAGAAGTAATAAAGTACGGCTTTTCTAATCAAGGAGCTAAAATGACATGATCTAAAATTTTTGATAATTAATGACTTTGCGAGATTTTTTCTTTTAGACCTGAAACATTCTTCAGCTTCCTTGTTTTTACCTTTATAAAACTCTTCTAATTTTTTCAGGGTATGTATCTTAATTTCCAATTGTATATATCTTTTTTTGGATTTCCATATACCACCAGGATGTTTTCGGCTCACAGCCATTTGTAATTCAGGTTGATATGCTCCTTTTCCATTATTTCCCAACAAGCTCAATAAAAAAAGATCGACATTAATAACCTCAAATATTTCAAGAGGAAGATCACTAAATAAATTTCTAAAACAAATGGTCAGTAATAAAGGATGTTTATTATTGAGAATAAGATCTTTCTGGCTAATATCATAGGAAGGTTGCAGATCATTATTCTTTTTTACACCTTCTTCTTTAAAATCCGCAATATAGTTGTGATAAGTGAATACATATTGGGGATTTTCAATAAGGTATTCTACCTGCTTCTGAAGCTTAGAAGGATCCTTCCAAATATCATCTCCCTCGCAAAACGCTATATACTCTCCTTTGGCAGAAAACAAATTATAAAAAGCATTAAAATTACCGGTCGTGGTTCCCAGAACTTTTATTTTATTCCCAGGCTCATGTAAAAATAACCTGATCTTCTCCGGATATTTTTCCGCATATTCTATACAAATTTCTCTGGTATTATCTGAGGATTGATCTTCTCCGAGCAAAATTTCAAATTCAAAATCTGTTTCTTGCATTAAAATACTTTCCAGACAATCTCGAATAAAAAACTCATGATTAAAGGTCTGCACCAATACCGAAACTTTGGGAAATTGTGTAACCCGGTTAGGGTAATGATTAACCTCTACTTTTTGATATTTTCTCTTAAATGATTCGAAATTCATTATTTAAGGAATCGGGAAGAAATTTGTAGGGAAGAAATTTGCCTTTTTAAAGTGCCTTTATGGGTATATACTTCATTTAATTCGGTATCCTTTTCGATAATGCAACCCATTCCTATTATGGAATTGTCTGCTATGGAAATATTTTGTTTTATAGACGCATTTAATCCTATATAACAGTTCTCACCAATTTTTACATTCCCACCTGTTTTAGCGCCGCTTACCAAACTGTGTTTGCCGATAGAGGTATGATGACCAATTTGAGATGTGAATAGAATTGTGTTGTCTTCTAATGTGATAAATGGTTGCAGCACGCATCCTTCATCTACAAAAACATTATTTCCGATCCTGAGGTTTGGCCAGGAACTGCATTGGGTCGATATGTAATTGGTGAAGGGAAAGCCTTTCTCATTAAACATTAAAAAGAATTTTTTCCGGATCTCATTATTTCCCACAGCTATAAAAATTGAATACTCCTTTGTTGAATAGTTCTCCAACAGGTCTTCCAACAAAATTAATGGTAGATTGGAATTCCATTTATTCAAGTCATAAAGTTTTTTTTCAATACAAAAGCCTTCCACTGAATATGCGGTGTCATTATCAAATACATATTGAACATATTCCGCAAAACGACCAATCCCGTAAATTATAAGTTTTTTTCTCTCCATATGGTAAAGTTCTAATTAATCAAATATACCTAAAGACTGACGGTTTTTTCCAGGTTTTTTGTGCGGAAATGTCAGCAGCTGAAGGTTAAATTATTTTCTTAACAATTCTTTCCGTAAAATTATCAGAATTGCTTTTAAATTTTGACATCCTTTTCCTATAAAGGTCTTGTGAATTCCTGCTAAAATTTATTAAAACAATTAAACTGTCGTATATACTATTTCTTTGATCGAAATTAGATTTTTCTTTAAGCGGGCGGTCAGGCAAACGAGTAACTTTATCATAATAGAAACTTAATCAAATTGTTATGAAAAGAATTTACTTATTGTTAATGGTCGCTCTAGCTTATTCTTGTTCAGTTGAAGATGATAGCTATCTTGAATATGGCGATGCACAAGTTTTAGCCGCTTCTGCAGAGGCAAATGATGACTGTAGTACTCTTAATGCAGGAGCCGATAATTCTACAACCATTACCGTTGCCGAGGCAGAAGCTATTCCAAGTTGGGATGAAGTTCGTAAATTATACCTGAGTTTGCTGGAGGTAGGAGTTAGCAGGGATGGAGAATTTGATCCTACCATTTCGGACCTGATAGAAGCTTTTAATGAAGACCCCCTGGGCGAGTTTTCTACGGTTTATACAGTCACTGAAGGTGAGTGTTCCGATTCTGTAATACTGACGATTAACGTGGTGGAAAGTTTGCCGGCAGATCCTACTTGTGAAGTGGATGCAGGGGAAGACAATTCAAAAACTCTCACTCAATCTGAAGCTGATGCCATTCCAAGTTGGGACGAAGTAAGAAAACTTTATTTGAGTTTGCTCGATGAAGGGGTAAGTAGAGAGGGGAAATTTGACCCGACTATTGGGGATATTATCAATTCCTACACCGGGCCTGGGGATTATACCACGACTTATACCATCACTGAAGGGGATTGTTCAGATTCGGTTGAATTAACTATAACAGTTATTCCTGACGGATCTTCCGATCCCACCTGTGTGTTAAGTGCAGGCACCGATTCAAGTAAAACGCTTACCCAATCTGAAGCAGGTGCAATTCCCAGCTGGGATGAGGTAAGGAAGTTATATCTAAGTCTACTTGATAAAGGGGTGAGTAGGGAAGGACAGTTTGATCCTTCAATATGGGATATAATTAATTCATATACGGGACCTGGAACTTATTCTACTACTTACACTGTAACTGAGGGAGACTGTACAGACTCTGTTGAACTAACCATTTATGTAATAACTGATCCTGCTTCCGATCCTACTTGTGAATTAAATATTTGTCCCGATAATTCTAAAACAATTTCCTATTCTGAGGCAGCAGCCATTCCCAGTTGGGATGAGGTGAGGAAACTTTATTTGAGTTTATTGCCGCAGGGTGTAGCCAGGAATGGCTCCTTTGACCCTTCTATTTGGGACCTGATTAATGATTTTAATGAGCGTGGAGTGGGAACTTATACTACCACCTATACTGTAACTGAAGGAGATTGTTCAGATTCTGTTGAACTCAGCATCATAGTAGTACCGGATTAAAAGAAATAATTAAAATTAAACTTTTTTAAATCAGGCTGTCCTCGGGCAGCCTGATTTAATATTTTGTGAGGTTAAAAAGCTCATTAATTGCCGAAGTAATGATGTAAAGCTAAAGATTGTCTTTTGAATTACCTATGCACCTAATTCGGTGAAAAATATTAAATTTTTATCTTCAGATATATTAAATATTTAAGAGTCTAGGATCTAGATTCTAGACTCTAGAATCCCACTTTCTTAAATGGATATGTATATTTGCCAAAAAATTCCATGCCTCCCAAACTCATCCGTATCACCACCATTCCTCTTTCTTTAGAGAAACTGCTTGAAGGGCAACTAACGTTCATGAGTGAACATTTCGAGGTGACCGCAATTGCTGCGGAACAAGAGCGACTCGAAAAGTATGGTCGTAATAATGGTGTTGAAACCTTTCACCTTGAAATGACCAGGGAGATCACTCCCGCGAAAGATTTGAAGGCGCTCTTTAGACTCTACAGGTACTTTAGAAAAGAAAAGCCCGTTATTGTTCACACTCACACTCCTAAAGCCGGAATCGTTGGCATGATGGCAGCTAAAATGGCAGGAGTTCCTGTACGATTACACACAGTTGCGGGAATGCCACTCCTGGAAACAACCGGAACCAAAAGAAAAATCCTGGAGCAGGTGGAGCGACTGACCTACAGCCTTGCATCAAAGGTCTATCCCAATTCCGAAGGTCTTAAAAAGATCATTCTAAACCATCATTTTACCAAACCTGAAAAATTAAAAGTTTTGGGAGAGGGGAGCTCCAATGGGATAGATACTCAATATTTTAATCCGGTAGATTTTACAGTGGAAGAGAAGAAGGATATCCGACAGTCTTTAAAAATTCCTGAAGATGATCTGGTCTTTATCTTTGTCGGCAGACTGGTCAAGGCCAAAGGAATCAATGAATTGGTGCAGGCTTTTAGAGAATTAGCTTCGGAAAATAAAAATATCAGTTTACTGCTGGTCGGGCCCTTTGAACAGGAACTGGATCCAATAACAGACGAGAATTTTCAAGAAATTAAGAAGCATCCAAAGATCTTTACTACCGGCTACCAGGTGGATGTCCGGCCATATTTTGCAGCAGCAGATGTTTTAGTATTTCCAAGTTACCGGGAGGGCTTTCCCAATGTGGTGATGCAGGCCGGGGCTATGGGATTACCGTCTATTGTAACGGACATTAATGGCTGTAACGAGATAATACGGGACGGAGAGAACGGAATTATAATTCCTGTAAAAGACAGGGAAGCACTGCTGTTAGCGATGAAAAAGCTTGCTAATAATATCAATTTTCGAAAACAACTCACTGCTAATTCTCGTGCAATGATTACCGAAAAGTATGAAAGAAAAGTTTTTTGGGATCTACTATTGGAGGAATACAGGTTACAGATGAGGGAAGCAGGAATTTCATATTATTCCTAGTACCAAATTCCAAAATCCAAATCTGACTAGATGATGAGAAGAGAAAAATAGGGAATGAGACTGGAAGAGGGGATGAAGAAAAGAGAAGATTTGGGGCTAGAGATAAAGAGAATTTTTTATAACATTGTTTTTGACTCTACTGCCGACTGCTAGGCGGGATTTAATGTGAGGGATAAAACGAAAAAAGGAGACTTAAAAAAGCAGTTTTCAGGGGTCAGAAAAGCTAAGATTAGGCAAACTAAAGTTGGCGGATCATTTTGGTTGAAAATAAAAAATAGGCTTCCTCTCCTAAGAAGGGGCTGTCCGCCGTAGTGGGGGCGGGGAGAGGATGATTCAGTAATCAGATGGTCATTCCTCAATTAACCAACACCTCATTAACCAATTAACAAATCAACGAATTCACGAGTTAACAACAATTACGTTTTTCCGTATTTCCATCCCCTCAATTTAACATATCTTTGCGACGGATTAAAAGTATAATTCCTTTAGTTTGCTCCTGAAAAAATCAGCTTTGTGTACAGAAGATATTTTAAACCTCTTATTGATTTTTTAGTAGCTTTCCTGGCTTGTTTTTTTCTTCTCCCGTTATTTTTGCTAATAGCTTTTTTACTATTAATGGCGAATAGGGATAACCCTTTTTTTGTCCAGCAGCGGCCGGGTAAGGACGGGAAAATCTTTAAGATTATTAAGTTTAAAACTATGAATGACAGGAGGGACAGTAGTGGGAAGTTACTCCCCGATGCCGAGCGCCTCACTTCAATAGGAAAGATTGTGAGAAAAACATCTCTTGATGAGGTTCCGCAGTTGATTAATGTTTTAAAGGGAGATATGAGTCTTGTAGGTCCAAGACCCTTGCTTCCTGAGTATCTCAAGCTATACACCCTTCATCAAAAAAAAAGACATTTTGTTAAGCCCGGAATTACAGGTTGGGCTCAGGTAAATGGAAGAAATGCTATTTCATGGAATAAGAAATTTGATCTGGACGTTTGGTATGTAGAGAATTTATCATTCATTTTGGATCTCAAGATTATTTGGATGACGTTCCTGAAAGTGATAAAATCTGAGGGAGTGAATACAGTGAATATGGCAACGACGGAACCTTTTAACGGCAATAATTGATATGAATATATACGGGGCAAGCGGTCATGCGAAGGTTATCATAAATTTAGTACATTCTAGAATGCTAGAAATTCATAATATTATTGATGATAATGCTTCTATAACAGGTATTTACGATTATCCCGTAGTTCATGAAGTAACCCCGGAAATTTTAAAAAGAAAAACTATAATCGCTGTTGGTGATAACAGGGTGCGAAAGAAAATTTCATCAATGCTCAAGGGGAATTTTTATAGTGGTGTTAGTCATGCAGATGCAGTGGTTGATGAAACTGTAGAGATGGGTGTTGGAACAGTTATAATGGCTAGTGCTACCATTAATGCTGATGCAATTCTAGGGAAACATTGTATTTTAAATACAGGATGTGTGGTTGAGCATGATTGTCTTTTGGAAGATTTTGTGCACGTTTCTCCGGGGGCAATTTTGGCTGGGGGTGCTAGAATAGGAGAAGGGACTCATATAGGTATTGGGGCTCTTATTATTCCTGGAATAAAAATAGGAAAGTGGTGTACTATTGGTGCTGGTGCTGTAATCATTGAGGATGTGCCAGATAATGCTACTGTGGTAGGTAACCCTGGTAGGGTTATTAAAATATTGAGTAAAGAAGATGAGTGAAAAAAAAATATGGCTTTCTTCACCTCATATGGGAGGTAAAGAGCAAAATTATATTAGTGAGGCTTTTGATCAGAATTGGATAGCTCCCCTTGGACCCAATGTTAATGGATTTGAAAAAGATTTACAGAGTTATTTAAGGGAGGAGAACATCCATGTAGCTGCTTTGAGTTCAGGGACAGCTTCACTTCATTTGGCTCTCATTTTAGCAGGTGTTGAAAGAGGGGATGAGGTGCTTTGTCAAAGTCTTACTTTTGCCGCTTCAGCAAATCCCATAGTGTATCAGGGTGCAACTCCTGTGTTCATAGACAGTGAAGAGGAAACTCTTAATATTTCTCCTGTTTTTTTGGAAGAAGCCATTCAAGATCGAATATCAAAAGGTAAAAAGCCTAAAGCTCTTATAGCTGTTCACCTCTACGGAATGCCTTATAAAGTAGACGAGGTACATGAAGTTGCTCTTCGCTATGGTATTCCTGTAATAGAAGACAGTGCAGAAGCACTTGGCAGCTCCTATAAAGGGCAAAAATGTGGCACGTTTGGAGATTTTGCTATTCTTTCCTTCAACGGGAACAAGATAATAACCACTTCGGGTGGTGGGGCACTGGTCACAAAAAGTGAAGAATTGAAACAACAGGCAGTGTTTTTGGCGACACAGGCAAGAGATGAGGCTCCTCACTACCAACATAGCCAAATAGGTTACAATTATAGACTTAGTAACATAGCTGCGGGGATTGGAAGAGGACAGATGGAGGTTTTGGAGGAACATATATTGAAGCGAAGAGAGATGAACCAATTTTATAAAGGGTTATTCAGCACAGTTGAGGGAGTAAAAGTGTTCAGTGAGCCCGAAAATAGGTACTTTAGCAATCATTGGCTCACAGTTATTAAATCAGAAGAGAATGGAGTTTTTAAAACTGAGGATTTGAGATTGTTTTTAGAAAATGAAAACATTGAAAGCCGGCCTTTGTGGAAACCCATGCACCTGCAGCCGGTTTTTAGAGACGCTCCGTTTTACGGTAATGGAGTAGCTGAATCAGCTTTTAAAAATGGTTTGTGTCTCCCTTCCGGTTCAAATTTAAGCGAAGAAGAAAAAAATCGGATTAGTGATGCCATCTTAAGCTTCTTTAAAAAATAAGATGCTCTAAATAAAAGTTATGGGGAAGAAGTTAAATAAAGCCCTTGAGCAAATCTTGGCCTCTGAAAATCGGCTGGATATTAGAAATATTAAATATCTGCCCCGTTGGGCTATTTTAGGAATTGATGTAGCTCTAATTGTAATTGCTGACATATTGACTGTTATAGCTTTACAGGATCTCACTTCTCATTTTTATGATTTATTGTCTCTTCCCCAACGAATGTTCCTGGTAATAGGGGTTAATATTTTCTTCTTCTTTGTTTTTAGAACTTACGCCGGATTAATAAGGCACTCCTCTTATCTGGATGCACTAAAGATCATGCTCGCTTGCTTTAGCACTTTTATCACGCTATTGTTTATAAACTATTTTACATTTTTTCTTATTGGGGAAAAGATTTATCTGGTAGCTGGTCTTATTTTTTATTTTCTTGTGTCTTTTATCCTCCTGTTTCTTTTTCGACTTTCAGTAAAACAGGTTTATGAATATTTTAAAAGGACTCAAAGAAACCAGAGTTTGCAGAAAGCTATTGTATTTGGAGCCGATGAAAACGCCATTTCAATAGCAGGTGCTTTAGACATTGAGCATCCAAAGCGTTTTGATATAAGGGGATTTATAACGAATGATAATACTAGGCGAAACATCAGGATTTTAGGTAAACCCGTTATATATAATGGTCTGAAGATAAGTGAAGAGGCGCAAAAATTAGAAGCTTCTGCTCTAATTCTTTCTGAAAATACTTTAACCGCTGAAGAAAAATTCGCGGTTGTAGAAGACTGTTTGGAAAACAATATTAAGGTTTTTAATGCTCCCATTGTGGCCGACTATGAAGATGAGCGGTCTGTTTCTCACAAAGTCAAATCTTTGCAGATAGAAGATCTTTTAGATCGTGAGCCTATTTTGCTAAACAAAGAAAATAAGCGCCAACAACTCACAGGAAAGGTAATATTAGTGACTGGTGGTGCGGGCTCAATTGGGAGTGAAATAGTCCGGCAGGTTGCGGAATATGAGCCAAAGTTGCTTCTCATTTTAGATCAGGCTGAGACTCCACTTCATAACTTACAATTAGAAATTCAGTCTAAGTTTCCCGATCTGAATTTTAAATGTATAATCTGCGATGTTGGAAATCGTAAAAGGCTTGATCTTCTTTTAAAAAGAAGATCAGTAAATGTGATTTATCATGCAGCAGCATACAAGCATGTTCCTCTAATGGAAGAGAATCCTCATGAGGCAGTTTTTGTAAATATTCAGGGTACAAAAAACCTTGCAGATCTTGCTGTGGAACATAATGTGGGTCACTTTGTTATGGTATCAACAGATAAGGCAGTGAACCCAACTAATGTTATGGGTGCTTCTAAACGAGCAGCTGAAATGTATGTGCAGGCTCTTTATCATTTAATATGTAAAGAACCAGGGCAAACTAAATTTATAACAACCAGGTTTGGAAATGTTTTGGGATCAAACGGTTCTGTGGTTCCACTATTTAGAAAACAAATAGAAAATGGCGGGCCTGTAACTATAACACATCCAGATATAATTCGCTATTTCATGACTATCCCTGAAGCCTGTCAGTTAGTTCTTGAAGCAGGAGCAATGGGAAATGGAGGAGAGATTTTTATTTTTGATATGGGCGAGCCGGTAAAAATTATGGATCTGGCTGTGAAGATGATTAAATTAGCAGGTTTTGTTCCC
>Ga0098069_100026_pt1 | contig 108974 bp, 97 predicted proteins | sample 27_taG_FD_92584 | JGI IMG/M metagenome (GOLD analysis project Ga0098069, IMG submission 92584) | Marine viral communities from Cariaco Basin, Caribbean Sea - 27_WHOI_OMZ | ecosystem: Environmental > Aquatic > Marine > Oceanic | place: Caribbean Sea: Cariaco Basin | collected 2014-11-09
CAAACGGCAGGATTGCCGTTTGGCACAGCCGAAGGCTGCCCGAAGGGCGAGGGCCATGGATGGCCCGAGTGAATCCCTCGATCGTAGCCAGATACAAGAGAACCGCCGCTAGGCGGTTTTTTTATTTCCCGCCGCGATTTCACGCATAAACTTAATAGCGATATCAGATCTTTTATTCATCAAAAATCTGACACCAACTGTTAGTGATTGATTTTGTTTATTTTTTTATTTTTATCATCAAAAAAACCAACCCCAAACCTCCTCCAAATCTCTGATTTCTAGTTGAAAGCAACGCCAATAATCGTAACTTGAAGTGTTCCGCAGGCTCAACTAAGATAAACAAGGAGGTCAGCTTGATTCATAGTTTTAAATCAAGCGAGTTAGAACGGTTTTATCGTGCAAATGATTCTGAAAAGTTACCATTTTTCGAACCAACGCTAACTCAAATCGTTGAGGTTTTGACTGATTTAAATTCGGATAAATTTTTATTCGAAGATTTTTCAAAGCTATGGACCGTATATTCTCATCAACAGTTAAATCTTACGGTGTTAACTGTCAACGGTGTGGAGTCTTGTGGGGCTATAATCTTTGAGTACGAGAAACACATTGTTTTTAATGTCGACTACTTTGCGGAGGTTTAAATAATGTCGGTGTCACCAAGCAAAGAACATGAGATTAAACACCCCGGCCAAGTTTTTTACGAGCGCTTTTTAGTACGTTACGCCATTTCGGTAGCAGAGGCAGCTCGCAAGCTCTATATGAAACGCGAGCAGCTATCTAGATTTGTCAACGGACGCACTGCCGTTTCGGTTGAGTTAGCCCGCAAACTTGAGGTTGCCACAGGCGTCAGCGCTGAGTACTGGCTGACACGTCAAGCACAATTTGATATCCAACAATCTGCAAATGCGTGCACCATTGTTAAAGCAAAACCCCTTCGTGAGGAGCTTTCCTCTCAGTAGGCGGTCGGCAGCAAGGCCAATATCTGCGGCTACCAGCATTGCTCAAAGTCGCGACACTTCATATAGTGGGGTAATACCTCAAGCGATTGGAGTCTGCCCCATGAAGTACTTTGTTGAACAATCAAAGCTAGCCTTGGCCAGTTGTGTGCTTGCCGTTAGCTGCGGCTTAGCTAGCGTGAGCGCCAGCGCCGCTGACCGCATTACCGGTCATCATTTTGCCACGCGCTCTGAGGCCATGGCACCAAGCGCAATGGCGGCGACTAGCCAACCATTAGCCACTCAGGTGGCGCTCGACATTATGCAAGCAGGCGGCAATGCTATTGATGCAGCGATTGCGGCCAACGCCGTATTAGGCCTTGTTGAACCGACTGGGAATGGCATTGGTGGCGACTTATACGCGATTGTGTGGGACGCCGAAGGCAAGCGTTTGCATGGTTTGAATGCTTCTGGGCGCTCGCCGCAATCACTTAGCCTCGACTATTTTATTGAAAATGGCTATGACGCAATTCCAGCCCGTGGCGTGTTACCTATTTCAGTACCTGGCGCCGTTGACGGCTGGTTTGAGCTGCACAATAAATTCGGCAAACTGCCCATGGCCAAGGTACTAGCGCCAGCCATTCATTATGCCGAAAATGGTTTTCCAGTCACCGAAGTGATTGCTTATTACTTTGAACGCAACGCTGAAGTATTGAAAGACCAACCCGGTTTTGCCGAGGTATTTATGAAAAATGGTTTGCCACCGCAAAAAGGCAAACTGTTTAAAAACCCTGACTTAGCCAATACCTATAGGTTGCTCGCCGAACAAGGCCGCGATGCTTTTTATAAAGGCAACATTGCCAAAACCATTGATGCCTTTGTTGAAAAACACGGCGGTTTTTTAAGCTATGACGACTTAGCGAAGCACTCGTCGACCTGGGTAGACCCCGTATCAACGAATTATCGTGGCTATGACCTGTGGGAGTTGCCGCCCAATACTCAAGGCATTGCTGCGCAGCAAATTCTAAATATTCTTGAGAACTACAACCTCAAAGAAATGGGGTTCGACAGCCCGGAGTATGTGCATTTGTTTGTCGAAGCTAAGAAACTAGCCTTTGAAGACCGTGCAAAATATTATTCAGATCCGGCTTTTAATGAGGTGCCGGTTCAAGGGCTACTGGACAAAAATTACGCCAAACAGCGTGCCAAGCTGATTAACATGCAGCGCGCCGGTAAATCATTCGAGCCTGGTAACCCGCCCACCGAAGGCGATACCATTTATTTAACTACCGCCGATGCCCAGGGCAACATGGTGTCATTAATTCAGAGCAATTACCGCGGTATGGGCTCGGGTGTTACGCCAACCGGTTTAGGCTTTGTGTTGCAAAACCGCGGCGAATTATTTGCGCTTGATAAAAACCACCGCAACGTGTTTGAGCCGGGCAAACGTCCGTTTCATACCATTATTCCGGCGTTTGTCACCAAAGACGGTAAGCCACTGATGAGTTACGGCGTGATGGGCGGTGCAACGCAACCACAAATGCACGCGCAAATTTTGATCAACATGATCGACTTTGGCATGAACCTACAGGAAGCCGGCGACGCGCCGCGTATTCTGCACACCGGTTCAAGCCAGCCGACGGGTGAAGTGATGACCGACGGCGGTGTCATTAGCCTTGAGAACGGCTTTTCTGACTATACCCGCCGCGAGCTAATCAAAATGGGTCATACCTTGCAAGAAGCCGTTGGCCCATACGGTGGTTATCAAGCTATCTGGCGCAATCATGAAGAAGGCGTGTATTATGGAGCCTCAGAAAGCCGCAAAGACGGTCATGCGGCGGGGTATTAACCTGACGGAGAAACAGCCATGGCGTGCAAATTAGCACTGGTGATCGCTTCATGTTTAATCGTAAGTGCATGCGCAATACCTTGTGCATGCACTAATCCACAGGAACAGCCGCCAGAGCAATCAACAATGAAGCCTGCCGATGTCGCATAACCTTGTATTGCTAGCCGTATTTGCCAGTTTTATAACGGGCGCCTTAACCGCAGTTGGTGCCGTACCTATTTTATTCGGCAAGAAGCCCTCAGAAGCTTTTAACGACACCTTGTTAGGTTTCGCGGCCGGCGTGATGCTAGCCGCCTCATTTTTTTCGTTGATTGTACCCTCGATTGATATTTCCACCGAGATCTATGGCCCAGGCCCTTGGCCTGCAGCAATTGCGGTAACAGGAATATTGCTGGGTGCTCTCGCCATTGCAGCACTTCACAAATTATTACCTCATGAACACTTTGTTACCGGCTCTGATGGCCACCAAAGCGAGAAAGTTGCCGGCGTGTGGCTGTTTGTCTTTGCCATTGCTATTCACAACTTTCCAGAAGGCTTGGCGGTTGGTGTGGCCTACGGCAGTGGTCAGCAAGACACAGCGTTTTCGCTCGCGCTCGGTATTGGCTTGCAGAACATTCCCGAGGGCCTTGCGGTTGCCGTTGGCTTATTAGCTGTGGGCTATTCACGCTTAAAAGCCTTTGTTGTTGCGGCGCTTACCGGGCTAATTGAACCCTTAGGCGGGCTGTTTGGTGGGGTTTTCGTCAACTTGTCGGAATTATTGCTGCCTTGGGGATTAGTGTTCGCCGCCGGCGCCATGCTGTTTGTTATTAGCCACGAAATTATTCCAGAAACTCACCGCCATGGGCACCACACGCGCGCCACATCGGGCTTAATGATTGGCTTGGTGGTGATGTTATTTTTAGATGTTTGGTTAGGAGCCGTTTAGCATGAAAAAAGTCTTGTTGTTAGGGTACGGTGATATTGCACAGCGTACTGCACCCTTGCTCGTTGCCAGCGGCTGGCAGGTGATTGGCGCCTGCCGAAACCCAAGCCGCAAACCAGTATTACCGGGTGTTGAGCTTACCACAGCCGATGCTAATCACGAGCAAGACCTGCGTGAGCTTCTGGAGCAACAATTTGATGCCATTGTGATCACCCTAACCCCAAGCGACTACAGTCGCGAAGGCTATCATCAAGGTTATGTGGTGCCCTGCCGTCACTTACAACACTTACTGCACCAACAAGCTAAGTCGCCGCGTGTGCTGTATGTGTCGAGCACCGGCGTTTATGGTCAGCGCGATGGCGAGTGGGTTGACGAGCAAAGCCCGACTGAGCCGGATAGCGATAGTGGCGATATGCTGTTGCAGGCTGAGCAAGTGATTTTGGGCAGTGCGGCTGTGACCAGCGTGTTGCGCTGTTCGGGTATTTACGGCCCTGGCCGTGAGCGGCTGCAGCAGCAACTTAAAGCCGGTACCGCAACCATCACACCGGCTTGGACTAATCGCATTCACAGTGACGACGTGGCCGGCTTTATCGCTTATTTGTTAGAGCACGCTGAGCACCAAGAGCCTGTGTATATCGTTACTGACAATGAGCCATTGCTGCAGGCTGACGCCTATCAGCGCATGGCTGACAAACTCGGCATTGATATTTCTGGGCTAAAACGCACTGACCAAGTAGGCCCACGCGGCAGCAAACGCCTGCGCAACACCAAACTTCGCGCTACCGGCTACCAACTAAAACACCCGAGCTTGTAAGTAGTCGGCGATGCCTTGTGCGGCGGCGCGGCCTTGCGCTATGGCGGTCACGACTAAGTCAGCGCCGCGCACCATATCACCCCCCGCAAAAATACGTGGGTTGGTGGTTTGCATCGGGAACTCACTGTGCTCCGACGCCACCACCGTGCCCCAATCGGTTAGCTCAACCCCATGCGGCTGCAACCACAGCGGCGGGTTCGGCTGATAACCAAAGGCAATAATCACCGCGTCGGCGGGCATCACAAATTCAGAGTCGACCACAGGCTGCGGACAGCGTCGGCCTTGCTCATCAGCAGGCCCCAACTCAGTGCGCACCATGCGCACCCCAGTAACGCAATTATTAGCGTCGCACTCAATGGCCAGCGGCTGCACATTAAACTCGAACACCACGCCTTCCTCACGCGCATTTTGTACTTCACGGCGCGAACCCGGCATATTTTGTTCATCCCGACGATACGCACACACCACTGACTGCGCTTGCTGACGCACCGCCGTGCGCACGCAGTCCATAGCGGTGTCACCACCACCAAGCACCACCACACGCTGGCCTGTTAGATCAATTTTCGGATACTCAACCATCGGTGTAACCTGCTGAGCGGCCAGTAATTCTTGCGTGTTGCCAATTAAATAAGGGAGCGCCGACACCACACCTTGCGCCTCAAGCCCCGGCAGGTTGCCATCCAGTGCTTTATAAGTGCCAACGGCCACAAATACCGCATCGAATTCTTTCAATAAGTCGTCAAACGCAACGTCATGGCCAATAACGCACCCTAAGCGAAACTCAATGCCCATGTCGGTAAAAATCTCGCGGCGCAATTGCATCACGGTCTTTTCTAACTTAAACGGCGGAATACCGTAAGTTAATAGCCCGCCAATTTCTGGATAGCGGTCGAACACCACCGGTGTAATGCCTTGGCGCACTAACACATCTGCACAGGCCAAGCCTGCAGGGCCTGCGCCAATAACTGCCACGCGGCGATTAGTTTTCTCGACGCCCGACAAATCAGGGCGCCAGCCTTGCGCAAATGCGGTGTCGGTAATGTATTTTTCAATGCTGCCTATAGTTACCGCACCAAACTCATCGTTGAGCGTACATGCGCCTTCGCACAAGCGGTCTTGCGGGCAAACACGGCCACACACTTCAGGCAAACTATTGGTTTGATGACACAGCTCAGCCGCTTCAAAAATACGCCCCTGCTGGGCAAGCTCAAGCCACTGCGGAATGTAGTTATGCACTGGGCATTGCCATTCGCAATAAGGGTTGCCGCAATCTAAACAGCGATCAGCCTGGCCTTGCACCTGGTGCTCAGGCATGGGTTCATAAATTTCGACAAACTCAATTTGTCGTTCGCGCAAGGCCCGCTTCGGAGGATCAATACGCTGTACGTCCAAGAACTGATAAATATTCTTGTTCATTACATCACCTCCACACGTAATTCAGCGGTTGAACGCGCGCGGTGGCCGACTAAGTCCGCTAAGTCGGCCGCTTTTGGTTTCACCATGACAAACTCATCAAACTTACGCTCTAAGTCACGTAACAAACCGTGTGCATGTTCGCTGCCGGTGCGCTCATAATGCTCATGAATTAAACCGCGCAAATGCTCTTGTAAAATTGGCGTGTTCACTTTGCAGGGTTCAACCAACTCGCCGTTTAGCCGCGACATAAACTGGCCGTCAGCGTCCCATACATAAGCAAAACCACCTGTCATTCCAGCGCCAAAGTTAATACCTGTGCCACCCAGTACCACCACAATGCCGCCGGTCATGTACTCACAACCGTGGTCACCAATGCCTTCAACCACCGCAGTGGCACCAGAATTACGCACGGCAAAGCGTTCGCCGGCACGCCCTGCAGCAAATAATTTACCGCCGGTAGCACCATACAAGCAGGTATTGCCCATGATCACCGCGTTCTGGCTGGCATATTGCGCCTGCGCTGGCGGGCGCAACACAATTCGCCCGCCTGCCATGCCTTTACCAACGTAGTCATTCGCATCGCCAGTCAGATCTAAGCGCAGCCCACCGGCATTCCAAGCACCAAAACTTTGTCCTGCACTGCCGTTAAACTTCAACTCAATTGGGCTGCCAGCCATGCCTTGGTTACCATAGCGCAGCGCAATAGCACCAGACACTGCAGCCCCCACCGAGCGGTCAAAGTTACGAATCGGCAATTGCCATTGGCCGCCTTGCTGCTGCGCCACTGCTAATTCAGTTAAACGAAGCAACTGTTGATTCAGTGCACCTTGATCATCGGGCTGATTTTGCTCCGTACAATAACGTGGGTAGTCGTTATGAGTGCCCGCGGCAGCCAGTAAGTCAGACAAATCTAGCTGCTGTTGCTGCGTGGTTTCGCCGGCAACACGTTCTAGCAAATCAACGCGGCCAATCAAGTCGGTTAATTTTTCGACGCCCAATCGCGCCAGCCACTCTCGAACCTCTTCGGCGACAAATTCAAAGTACTGGGCAACGCGTTCAGGCAAGCCAGTAAAATGCTCACGCCGCAATGTTTCGTCTTGTGTGGCGACCCCAGTCGCACAATTATTTAAGTGGCAAATACGCAAATACTTACAGCCCAAAGCAATCATGGGCGCGGTACCAAAACCAAAACTTTCAGCCCCCAAAATGGCTGCCTTAATCACATCGAGGCCAGTTTTCAAACCGCCATCCACTTGCACGCGCACTTTATGGCGTAAGTTGTTACTCACTAGCGCTTGTTGTACTTCAGCTAAACCAAGCTCCCATGGCGACCCGGCGTGTTTCACCGAGGTGAGCGGGCTCGCCCCGGTACCACCGTCATAGCCCGAAATAGTGATCAAATCGGCATAGGCTTTGGCTACGCCAGTAGCTATGGTGCCAATGCCTGGCGACGACACCAGTTTCACCGACACAAATGCTTTGGGGTTCACTTGCTTTAAGTCAAAAATTAACTGCGCTAAGTCTTCAATCGAGTAAATATCGTGATGCGGTGGTGGCGATATCAGTGGCGTACCCGGTACCGCATAACGCAACTTGGCAATCTCTGCCGAAACCTTCTCGCCTGGCAACTGGCCCCCTTCGCCGGGTTTCGCGCCTTGCGCAATTTTAATCTGCAGCACATCGGCGTTAACCAAGTAATGCGGGGTGACGCCAAAACGACCTGACGCAATTTGTTTAATTCGCGAGTTTTTATCGGTTCCAAACCGCCGCGGGTCTTCACCGCCCTCACCGCTATTTGAATGGCCACCAATGCGGTTCATGCCTTGCGCCAGCGCTTCATGCGCCTCGGGGCTTAAAGCACCAATCGACATGGCCGCTGTATCAAAACGGTGGTAAAGCTCAGTTGCCGCTTCAACTTGAGCAAGAGGCAGCGGCTGTGCCACCGGCTTGGGCTGCAATAAGTCGCGAATAAACGCTATAGGACGCTGGTTCACATGATCGGCAAATTGCTGATAGGCCGCGCGTTCACCAGTTTTTACCGCGGTTTGTAAACTGGTAACCACATCAGGGTTATATGCGTGATACTCACCGCCGTGTACAAACTTTAATAGCCCACCGGCACCTAAGGGGCGGTTTCGCAACCACGCACGTTGACTGGTTTGCAGTAATTGCCGTTCTAAATCAGCAAAAGTAGCGCCGCCAATTCGCGCAGGTGCGTGTGCAAAACATTGCTGCCGCACTTCGGCGGCCAACCCAACCACCTCAAACAAACAAGCACCGCGGTAGCTCGCCACGGTCGCGATACCCATTTTTGACATGATTTTCAGCAGGCCTTTATTCAAGCCCGCTCGATAGTTTTCCATGGCTTGGCGCACAGGCACCTGAATGTCGCCACGTTCAACCAGCTGTTCAATGGTTTCGTAGGCCAAGAACGGATACACCGCCGTGGCCCCAAGCCCAATAAGCACGGCCATTTGGTGCGCGTCACGTACCGCCGCCGTTTCCACCAAGATGTTTGAATCGCACCGCAAGTTTGCTCGTACCAACGCCTGTTGCACCGCACCAACGGCAAGCACCACCGGAATAGGCAATTCACCTTGGGTTAATTCCCGATCCGACAGCTGCACCTGCACCACTTTGTTTTCTCGTACTTCGGTCACAACCTTGTCGCACAACTGGCTAATGGCTTCTTGTAAGCTGCTCTGCTGCGGGTTATACCACAGGCTAAACTTAGCCAGTTTGTACCCTTGCTCAGGCAGTTCACGCAGTTGTTTCAGGTCGGTGTACATTAATACCGGCGACTCCATCACCACCCGTTCTGCGTAGCCCGAAGTTTCATTAAATACGTTTTGTTCGCGGCCAATACAAGTTGCCAAGCTCATCACGTGGCGCTCACGAATGGGGTCAATGGGCGGGTTGGTTACTTGGGCAAACTGCTGACGGAAGTAATCAAACAAGCTGCGGGGCTGCTTTGACAGTACCGCAATAGGCGTATCATCACCCATTGAGCCAGTCGCTTCGTGCCCATCGCTACCGAGCACAGCGACAACCTGCTGCAACTCTTCACGCGAATATAAGAATAACTTGTGGTAAACCGCCATAGTGGCGTCATCAAACAATCGCTTACCGAGTAACTCGGCCGCAAGCTCCGCAAACGGCTGCAAGCGCCGTACATGGCTGTTCAACCATTGCCGATAGGGGTGGCGCTGTTGCAAGTCTTGGTCAATGTCTTCGCTACGCCAAATGCGGCCGTTATAAGTGTCCACGGCCATCATCTGGCCCGGCCCTAAGCGCCCTTTTTCAACAACTTTGGCCTCGTCGTAATCCCAAATTCCTACTTCAGAGGCAATAGTAAGTACGCCGTCTTCGGTCAAAATAAAACGCGTGGGGCGCAAGCCATTACGGTCTAAACTACAGGCCACATGGCGGCCATTACTCATGACAATACCGGCGGGGCCGTCCCACGGCTCCATATGCATCGAGTTAAACTCATAAAACGCACGCAGGTCATCATCCATAGTCGGGTCGCCCTGCCAAGCGGGCGGAATAAGCAATCGCAAGGCGCGAAACAAGTCCATGCCACCGGCAAGCAATAGCTCCAACATGTTATCGAGCGCCGATGAGTCAGACCCTTCAGCATTGACGAACGGCGCTGCTTGCTGCAAGTCGGGCAACAGCGGCGAGTGAAACTTATATTGGCGTGCCGCAGCCCATTGCCGGTTACCACGTATGGCATTAATTTCACCGTTATGGGCTAAAAAACGAAACGGCTGAGCGAGCCGCCACTGCGGCTGAGTATTGGTTGAAAAGCGTTGATGAAACACGCAATTGGAAGTTTTAACTGCAGAGTTCGCTAAATCAAGGAAGAAGTCAGCCAAATGCTTAGCGAGCATAAGGCCTTTATAAACAATCACTAAGCACGACAGCGAACAAATGTAGAAATCTGTCTGATGCCGCAGTGCCTGCTCCGCCCGTCGTCGAGCCATATACAAGCGGCGCTCGAGATCTTTTTTGCGCCAACCTGGCGGCGCACTCACGATCACCTGCTGAATAAGCGGTAAACTTTCGCGCGCAATGTCACCCAATACCTGCTCGTTGGTCGGCACCTCACGCCACCCCTCAACGGTCAGTGTTTCACGCGCAAGCTCTTGCTCTAATGTACGGCGTTGGCTCGCAGCAGCAGCTTCATCGCGGCTTAAAAACACCATGCCCACCGCAAACTTTTTACTTAAATGCCACCCTTGCTGCGCCGCATAGTCACGAAAAAACTGCTCCGGCAGTTGTAACAACAAGCCACAACCGTCGCCGGTTTTACCATCTGCATTAATGCCCCCACGATGCTGCATGTTGGCCAACCCAGCAATAGCGCGTGTAATCAACGCATGACTCGGTTCGCCAGCTACTTGAGCGATAAGCCCAAAACCACAGTTATCACGCACATCGTCGTGGGAGTAAAATGTCATACAACCTGCCTCACATTTCTTGCTAGAGCGGAATTTAAATGATATTCCACCTTAGACAGGTTGTGAGGCAATGGCAACTATAACGAAAATTCACCTCCGTTATTGAACGAAGTTAGCCTTTGTAGCTGAGCATGCGGTCAAGCGGCTTTAACGCGCGCTTGGCTAGCTCAGGGTCCACATGAATCTCATGCGCGGCACCGCCGTGTTCTAATGCTTCCGCAATTGCGACAAGGCCATTCATCGCCATCCACGGGCAATGCGCACAGCTGCGACACGTAGCGCCATTACCCGCTGTTGGTGCTTCAATAAAATGCTTGTTTGGTGATAACTGCTGCATTTTGTAAAAAATGCCGCGATCTGTCGCCACAATGAAGGTGTCATTTGGCATTTCTTGGCTTGCTTTTATAAGTTGCGAGGTTGAGCCCACCGCGTCAGCCATATCAACCACAGCTTGTGGTGACTCTGGGTGCACCAAAACGGCAGCTTCTGGATACACGTTTTTAAGGTCTTCTAGCGCTTTGGTTTTGAATTCATCGTGCACAATGCAGGCGCCTTGCCACATAAGCATGTCAGCACCAGTTTGCTTCTGAATATATGCGCCCAAGTGTTTGTCTGGGCCCCACAGAATTTTTTCGCCGTTCGCATCTAAGTGATCAACCACTTCTAATGCAATAGATGAAGTGACCACCCAGTCTGCGCGCGCTTTCACTGCCGCTGAGGTGTTGGCATAAACCACCACAGTACGGTCAGGGTGCTCGTCGCAAAACTGTGAGAATTCTTCAATGGGACAACCCAAGTCAAGCGAGCAGGTTGCTTCTAGCGTTGGCATGAGCACACGCTTGTTAGGAGTCAAAATTTTGGCGGTTTCGCCCATGAACTTCACACCAGCAACAATGAGCGTTTCGGCTTCGTGCTTCGCACCAAATCGCGCCATTTCCAGTGAGTCAGCCACGCAGCCGCCTGTTGCTTCAGCCAAGGCTTGAATTTCAGGGTCGGTATAATAGTGCGCAACCAGCACCGCATTTTTCTCGCGTAATAATTCTTTAATACGCGCGGTGTACTGTGCTTTTTGCTCGTCGGTTAATTGTTTTGGTTTGGCCGGGAATGGATAATCCAAACTATCAATCACCCGTGCTTGAATTTCAGCCGTAATGCTCATGGTACCACTTCAGTGCATGGAAAAAGTTGCCGTATTATAAATCAAGGCTTAGGGAATACAAGGCTGCTTTGTTTAGGGGAACGAACAAGAGAAAGTGGTGGGTTGTGCAGGATTCGAACCTGCGACCAATTGATTAAAAGTCAACTGCTCTACCAACTGAGCTAACAACCCATTTCAAAGCTTGAGAAGTGAGAGTGATTGGTGGGTTGTGCAGGATTCGAACCTGCGACCAATTGATTAAAAGTCAACTGCTCTACCAACTGAGCTAACAACCCATCACTATCGCGTTACGCACTTATCAGTGGCAACGGCGGCATAGTTTACTCAAAAAGCCGCTCGTTGCAACTGTAAATTGAAGTAATCGGGTGCGTTTGCTCAATTTGCGAACGTTTTCCCGAAATTTCTACACGATATTTACAAATGTGCTTACAAATTACCAAGGCGTTTACGCGCTAAACCAGCTTCCGTTGAATCTGGGTACTCGGACAAAACTTGGTTATAAAGCTCGCGAGCTTTGGCGGTATCGTTCTGCTGTTGCGCAATAATGCCCAACTTAAGAATACAATCGCCACGCTTGTTGCTGTCTTTATAGTCGCTGACAACTTTACCAAAATGCACTTTGGCTTGGTCAAGTTTGCTGTCGGTTAACAACAACTGCCCTAACCAATAGTGTGCATTTGGCACATAGGTAGAATTTGGGAACTTCTTAATAAACGACTCAAACGCGGGCACGGCTGCGTCATAACGTTGATCACGCAAAACCAACTGAATAGCTTGGTCGTAAGCTTCGTTTTCTGAAATATCAGCCGAATAGCTCTCGCTGCTAGGTGCAGATGTCTCACCTGTGTTTGCCTGCGAGTTTGTTGCTGATTTAGATTGTGGTTGAGCAGCTAAGCGGCGATCAATCTCTTGATAGATTTCGCGTTGACGCTGCAATATTTGCTCAATTTGGTAGGCGTGTTCTTCGGTTTTACCACGAAGATCGGCGACCTCATCCTGCAACTGGGCCATTTGATCTAATAGCGCCATTTGGGCTGCATTACGAGCATCCATCACGCGTTCAAGTTGATTTAATCGTTCTTCAAGTGAACCACTGCCTAACTTAGAAACCGGTGCCTGCGCATGCAGGACACCGGGAATCAGTAAGGCCAATACGAGTAATGCTTTTTGCATTGGCTCAACCTTTTACTTCAAGTGAGAAATTTTCGTTGTTCAAGCTTAGTAAACAAGAACGCCACGACGGTTTTTCGCGTACGCATCGCTGTTTGAAGCATTGATTAACGGCTTCTCTTCACCATATGAAACGGTCGTTACTTGGCTAGAGCTAACACCTAAGTTTTGCAAGTATTGTGCAACTGCTTTCGCACGACGCTCGCCTAACGCGATGTTGTACTCAGGCGTACCGCGCTCGTCACAGTGACCTTCAATAGTGACTGTCACACCAGGGTTTTGCACTAAGAAGTCAGCGTGAGCTGCTAAAACTTGCGCGTATTCAGAAGAAATACGTGAGTCATCGAATGCGAAGAAAATCATGTTTTCTTGACGCAATTCAGCAACTTTCTCTGCACGAATTTCTTCAGGAGTTTTTTGACGCTCTACTGCGCCGATATCAACACCTGATTCCTCTTGCTGTAGCTGCTCTTGTTGCTGATTGGTTTGTTGATCAACCGCTTCTTCAGCGCCTTGGTTTGAGCTACACGCTGCCAGAGTCAGCATAGGTACTGCAATGAACAGACTTTTTAAAGCTTTGTTTGCGTTCATATCCGCGTTCCTTTCTTTCAAGTGATAATCTGAATTGTAAATAATCGCTATAACTTATAGCACATACTAGCGTAAAAACGGTGACCACGATGGTGATTTTACTTCACCTTCACGTGTAGGTAAACGCGCTTTAAAGCGACCATCTACCGAAACCAACGCTAATACCTGCTGGTTATTATGTGTGGTGCTATAAATCACCATACTGCCATTCGGTGCCAAACTTGGCGACTCATCCAAAGCGGTCTGCGTTAAAATTTGCATTGCACCATTTGGATAATCTTGACGAGCAATGTGGTAGTTCCCCTGTGTACGGTTCACCATAATCACTTGCTTGCCGTCTGGCGAAAATGTTCCACCTAAGTTCTGCTCACCTTCAAAAGTGAGTCGGCGTACCTGCCCTGCACTTAAATTTACGCTATAAAGCTGCGGTCTGCCACCTCTTTCTGACGTAAAAATCAGCGAGTTACCGTCAGGTGACCAACTTGGCTCTGTATCAATAGCATGATGGTTGGTCACGCGGCGCAAGCGCTTGGTTGCAACATTCATCACATATAATTCAGGGTTACCATCTTTCGATAGTACCATCGCCAAGTTTTGACCATCCGGCGAGAACACCGGGCTACTATTGATTCCCGGAAAGTCAGTCATTTGCTCTCGAGCACGAGTATAAATGTCCTGAATAAAAATCTGTGGTTTTTTGTTCTCAAAACTGACATAGGCCAATTTATTGCCATCAGGCGACCACGACGGCGACATTAATGGCTCTGGACTGCGCAATAACACGCGCTCGTTGAAGCCATCGTAGTCTGCAACCACAAGCTCATACGGCTTATCTAAGTCATGGTTAACCGTAACATACGCTATACGTGTCATAAACGCACCGCGTTGACCCGTTAAGGTTTCGTAAAAAACATCTGAAATACGGTGAGAATATTGACGAAATTGGTCGCCCGAAATCACGCTTGAGCGCGCGTCAAGTATATGATCCTCCGACGTAACGAGTTGGCCGTTTTGCAGCACTTGCGTACCGCTGGTAATTTGCCCGCGTAGCACATCGATAATTTCAAAACTAATGGTGTAGCGGTCAATACCGTAAGGTTCAATAGTACCCACTAACAGCGCTTCAACGCCCAAACTCGCCCACTCGGTGTAGTCCACTTCAGCCGATGACGACGGCCGTTGTGGCATAGCCGTTAACGGAATCGGGTTAAACTTACCGCTGCGCATTAAATCTGCCGCAACAACTTCAGTTAAACCATCAGGCTTCGGGCCGCTACCTTTCCACGCAAATGGCACCACAGCAATTGGCCGAGCGGTGTTAATCCCCTCAGTAATGACAATCTCTAATTTTGCTTGAGCGACTCCCGTCAGCCCAACCATTAGCGCACATACCGTGATAAAAAATACTTTTAATTTTGTCATAGGTTTTGTCATCGTTACTTCAGATTACTGTTTGGGAGCCACTGTTAATTCAATGGTTTCCATTAATTTGTACACTTCAGGGTCTTGCGACACAGGTAATGTATTCGCTTTAAGCACCGCGTTACGCGCTGACTGACACACAGTCGGGTCACCTTCGCCTTGATTCACCGATTTAACGAAACCACTCGGCGCAACACTTATCGTTAACACACACTCTTTGCCACGCATTGAGTCATCGGTAATCCAGTTACGCTGAATGGTTTGTGTAATTAACGCCGTGTAACGCTGCACTTCAGACTGCATTTGTTGACTACGTGCACGCGCTCGTGCTGCTTCTTCGGCCCGCAGCTCTTCCTGCAGCTGACGCTCTCGCTCAGCACGCTCACGGGCTTCTTGCTCGCGACGCTTGCGCTCTTCTTCAGCTTTACGCGCTTCTTCTTCCTTGCGCTTGCGTTCGGCCTCAGCTTTAGCTGCCGCGGCCTCTTCACGTTTGCGTCGTGCTTCGGCTTCTGCTGCGGCCTTTTCTGCGGCTTCTTTTTGCTTCTCAGCCTCAGCTTTTTCTTTAGCTATGCGGCGGCGTTCTGCTTCTTGTTCGGCCTGTAACTCGCGTAACCGTTGTTGCTCAGCTTCACGCGCCTTACGCGCTGCCTCGGCCTTGCGCTCTAATTCTGCTTGGCGCCGTTGCTCTGCTAAATCAGCTTGGCGTTTCTGTTCACGAATCTCATTTACCCGTTTTTCAACGGCCGCTTGGTCTACCGTAACCGCTTGGACAATTTCTTGGTTGTCCGGTTGCTCTGGTGTCGGGCTTTGCAGCGGCACCTGCATTGGCTTGTCCAATGTCGGCTTAAAATGCATTCCAAACAACATCAAGGCAACGACCGCCACATGCACTAACAGTGACAATAGCAGCGGTACTGTCCATTCGCTGGGCCATAACTTCGTTTGCTTAGCCACTATGAACCACCGTCTGCAGAGCTATCGGTCATCAAACCAACTTGTGGCACACCCGCTTTTTGCAACAGCACCATCAATTGCACCACTTGGCTGTACTGCACGGCCCCATCGCCTTTAACCACAACTGGGCGATTTGGGCTTACTTGCAATTCAGCCTGCACCATCACCGCCAAATCAACCACCCCAATGGCTGCGTTCGGATCATTTGCGGTGCTTAAAAAATAATTGCCATCACGATCAACCGAAGCAACAATGGGCGGCTCACTCTCAGGATCAAGCGGCTCCGCCGAAGCTTTCGGTAAGTCCACTTTTACGCCCTGCGTAATCAACGGCGCAGTAACCATAAAAATAATCAGTAGCACCAACATCACATCAATGTATGGCACCACGTTAATTTCCGACACCTGCTTACGGCGTCTGCGGGTTACCGTCATCATGCTTCAGCACCTGCCTTTTTCACACTGCCTTGGCGCTGCAAAATTGCCATTAACTCGTCCATAAAGTTCAAGTATTGGTTATCGACTTTTTCAACGCGATAGGTAAATCGGTTGTAAGCAATAACCGCTGGAATGGCCGCAAATAAGCCCATAGCAGTAGCAATGAGAGCTTCAGCAATGCCAGGTGCAACCATAGCTAGCGTCGCTTGTTGCACCGCACCAAGGCCAATAAACGCATTCATAATACCCCAGACAGTACCAAACAAACCGACGTACGGGCTTATGGAACCAATGGTGGCCAAAAAGCTCAGGTTGTTTTCTAGGCCATCAAGCTCACGCGAGTGTACCACCCGCATGGCGCGGTACGACGCGTCCAACACCTGCTGTTGGTTTAGCCCTTGGTTGGTACGTAACCGCGCAAACTCTTTAAACCCAGCATGAAACAGCTTTTCCATGCCTGAAGCGTTTTGCGCCCGTGCCGAAACCTCTTGAAACAGGCGGGTTAAATCAACCCCTGACCAAAATCTATCTTCAAACTTCAACGCCTCTTGTGCCGCACTCTTAATAACTTTGGCGCGTTGAAAAATCATCATCCAACCCACGACTGAGAACGCCAGCAACAGCAACATCACTAGTTGAACAACAATACTTGCTTCAAGAATAAGTGCGGTTATCGACAATTCAGTTTGCACGTTTTAATACCTCAAAAATTTCGGCCGGCATTGGCACCGCTTTTACGGCATCACCAGCTTGCCCTAAATTGACACAGGCCGCTTTGATTTGCGCCTGACAAAAAATTGTTTCATTGCCCGGTTTACCCGACAGCACCTGCTGCGAAAATACTACCGAAGCGCGTCCGAGCTTTTCGACCACAACCGTGACCATCAGTTCATCGTTAAATCGCGCCGGCGCCAATAAATCCATTTGCACCTGCCGCACCACAAAACCAAGCCGATGCGCGAGCCAAGTGTCTTGTTCTATACCTAACGATCGTAGCCACTCCGTGCGCGCACGCTCAAGGAATTTGAGATAGTTAGCATAATAAACGATACCGCCTGCATCTGTGTCTTCGTAATAAACCCTTATGGGCCATGAAAATGTTAACTTGTTCAATTTTACACCAGACATTTTTTTATCATAACGATCTAACCAATTTTTACAAAACCCTTAATTTTCGGGTTGTATTTTGGTAAGACCAATTGTTATTGGTTTATATTTTAACCGCTAGTAACATCGTCGCATTAGTAAAACTTATGTGAAATGCAATTTTTCTCGTTTGAAAGCTGGTCCGGCCTGCGTATAATGCGCGTCAGATATCAGATACGAAGAGACCGGTTGTCACTTCTTCCTGTTATTGTTCCCTGGATTTAACTTCCTTGTTGTTCTGTATTTTGCCCGCTCCTTTGAGCGGGCTTTTTTTTGTTCGTAATTCGTTATTCGTTATTCGTACGTTCGCTTCGCTCACTGTTTGTACGTGCTGCGCACTGTTCGCAAAATAACAGCGAGGCGTAGCCGAACGCACGAACAGCGAAGCGTACGAACAGCGAAGCGCACGAACAGCGAAGCGCACGAATAACGCTTTTAGTCTTTTCCTAGGCCGAAGTGGGCGTAGGCGTGTGGCGTCGCAATGCGCCCGCGCGGCGTACGCTGCAAAAAACCCTGCTGAATCAAATACGGCTCAAGCACATCTTCAATGGTATCTTTTTCTTCACCAATGGCTGCCGCCAAGTTATCTAAGCCCACCGGGCCGCCCATGAACTTTTCAATAATTGCGAGCAATAACTTGCGGTCCATGTAATCAAAACCCGCTTCGTCTACGTCAACCATTGCTAATGCTGCGGCCGCAGTCGGCTGATCAATATGCCCGCTATTTTTCACTTCGGCGAAGTCGCGCACGCGGCGTAATAAACGATTCGCTATACGCGGCGTACCGCGTGAGCGGCGCGCAATTTCCAAGGCGCCATCGGCTTCTAAGTTCAAGTTTAAATAACTCGCCGAGCGCGCAATAATTTTTGTTAGCTCTTCAACGCTATAAAACTCAAGCCGTTGCACAATACCGAATCGGTCTCGCAATGGCGACGTTAATGCACCCGCACGGGTGGTGGCGCCAATGAGCGTAAACGGCGGCAAATCTAATTTTATCGAACGCGCTGCAGGCCCTTCGCCTATCATAATGTCTAACTGATAGTCTTCCATGGCTGGATACAAAATCTCTTCCACCACGGGGCTCAGTCGATGAATTTCATCAATAAACAATACATCGTGCGCTTCTAAGTTGGTTAACAATGCCGCAAGATCACCAGCTTTTTCGAGTACCGGGCCCGAAGTTTGCCGGATATTTACATTCAATTCGTTCGCGACAATATTAGCTAAAGTGGTTTTGCCTAGGCCTGGCGGCCCAAAAATCAACAAATGATCGAGCGCCTCAGCGCGTTGCTTAGCCGCCTGAATAAATATTTCCATTTGCGCAACCACATGGCTCTGCCCAGTGTAGTCGGCAAGCATTTTGGGGCGAATAGCACGATCAATCACTTCATCGTCGGCCATTGCCTGTGGCTGGTTAATGCGATCTGGCTCAATCATCTTAAAAACCTTAGTGCGATATTAGCTATTAGATATCAGATATCAGTCAAGCCTTAGTGCGATATTAGCTATTAGCTATCAGTCAAACCTTAGTGCGATATTAGCTGTCGGATATTAGAGCAGATGTGTCGGGTATTTAGCTAATATCCAATACCTAATAGCTGATATCGTCGTTGCCGTTACATGTTCTTCAACGCGAAGCGAATGAGCATGTCGCTGGCGGCTTGTGGCTCCGCTTTTAGGGCTGCCGCGACTGCCTTTTCCGCTTGTGCTGGCTTATAGCCCAAGGCAAGCAAGGCGCTTAGCGCATCGTCACGTGGCGAGCCGCCGGCAATTGTCGGATTCAAATCGCCAAAATCTATCGGCGCGGCGTCTGTTGCTGGGGTTGCAGTACCCCAGTTTTTCAAGCGATCGCGCATTTCAACCACCAAGCGCTCAGCGGTTTTACGGCCAACACCAGGAAGCTTCACTAAGCTCGACACGTCGTCGTGCGTCACAACATGAACAAATTGATGCACTGTCATCCCCGACATAATCGTCAACGCTAACTTCGGCCCTACGCCTTGCGCTTTAATAAGCTGGCGAAACAGAGTGCGTTCGGCAAAGGTGTTGAAGCCATACAACAACTGCGCGTCTTCGCGCACCACAAAATGCGTGATCAGCTTAACGGTTTCACCAATGTCAGGTAATTCATACAGGCACGTCATTGGCATTTGTACTTCATAGCCAACGCCGTTTACATCAATAAGCACTTCGGGTGGTTGTTTCGCAATTAAAGTGCCGGTGAGTTGTCCGATCACGCACGTCCCCTTGTTGTTCTAATCAATTGGGTTTGCGTATGGGCATGGCAAATCGCCACGGCCAACGCGTCGGCCGCATCTGCTTGCGGCTTGTGCTGTAACTGTAACATGGCCATGACCATGTGTTGCACTTGTGTTTTGTCAGCAGCGCCAGTACCAACCACAGCCTGCTTCACTAAGCGTGCCGCATATTCTGCCACGGGCAGCCCAGCCGAAGCTGCAGCAACAATGGCCGCGCCCCGAGCCTGCCCAAGCTTTAATGCAGAGTCAGGGTTGCGCGCCATAAACACTTGTTCTATCGCAAATTCGCTGGGTTGAAATTGCGCGATAAGCTCAGCCACACCATCATGAATAACTTTGAGCTTATCGGCAAGTGTGGGTTCGGCTTCGCCTTTCAGGCTGCGCATGACGTTAATGCAGCCACTCCCCAAATAGGTTAACTGCTTGCCAGATTGGCGAATCACACCATAGCCGGTTAGGCGTGAACCTGGGTCAATTCCCAGAATAATGGCCATGATTCGCTCCTGTCAGCTTGCTGTTCACTGTACCTAGGTTAGACGCTGGTTAGACGCTGGTTAGTCGCTTGTTAGTCGTTATCCTTTACCGTAACAGCAACATTCAATTCTGCCAATGCCTCTGGGTTGGCAAGCCCTGGCGCGTCGGTCAACACACAGGCGGCCGTGGTGGTTTTCGGGAAGGCAATCACTTCACGAATTGAGCTCGCACCCACCATCAACATCACCAAACGGTCTAAACCAAAGGCCAAGCCCGCATGTGGTGGCGTACCGTACTTTAACGCCTCGAGTAAGAAGCCGAATTTCTCTTGGGCTTCTTCTTTGCCAATGCCCAAAATTTCGAATGCAGCTTGCTGCATCTCGTTATTGTGGATACGCACCGAGCCACCGCCCACTTCACAGCCGTTAAGCACCATGTCGTAAGCGTTCGACAATGCCGCTTCCGGGTTGGCTTTCAATTCTTCTGGGCTCACACCAACAGGTGCGGTAAACGGATGATGAATAGCATGCAAACGGCCGTCATGCTCTTCAAACATTGGGAAATCAACCACCCACAATGGGCGCCACTCGTCGCTCACAAGCTCAAAGTCGTGACCGACCTTCAAGCGCAATGCACCCATAGCTTCGGCAACCACAGTCGCTTTGTCAGCACCAAAGAAGATAATATCGCCGTTGGCTGCTTCGGTGCGTGCCAAAATACCGTTCAGCGCGTCATCTGGAATAAATTTCAGTACCGGCGACTGAATGCCATCGCGGCCAGCGCTTAGGTCATTCACTTTCATCCACGCTAAGCCTTTGGCGCCATAAATACCGACAAAGTTGGTGTATTCGTCAATGTTTTTACGTGAAATCGCTTCGGCTTTGCCAGGTACTTTCAGTGCCGCAACACGCCCTTTCGGGTCATTTGCTGGGCCAGAGAATACTTTAAATTCGACGTCAGTTAGCAAATCAGCCACGTCGACTAATTCAAGTGGGTTACGCAAATCTGGCTTGTCGCTACCAAAGCGACGCATGGCTTCATGCCACGACATACGTGGAAAATCGCCCAGCTCAACGTCTAACATGTCGCTGAATAACTGGCGAACCATCTTTTCGGTCACCGCCATCACTTGATCAGACGTCATAAACGACGTTTCAATATCAATTTGGGTAAATTCTGGCTGACGGTCTGCGCGTAAGTCTTCGTCGCGGAAACACTTCACAATTTGGTAATAACGGTCAAAACCAGACATCATCAACAACTGCTTAAACAGCTGCGGCGACTGTGGCAAGGCAAAGAATTTACCTTTGTGCGTGCGGCTAGGCACCAAGTAGTCACGTGCACCTTCCGGGGTTGCACGGGTTAGCATAGGCGTTTCAATGTCCAAGAAGCCGTTGTCGTCTAAAAAGCGACGTACCGCGCTAGTTACTTTGGCGCGGAACTGCAAATTGTGGTTCATATTTGGGCGGCGCAAGTCTAAATAACGGAAGCGCAGACGCTGCTCCTCACTCACCTGCTGATTAAAATCAATCGGCAATGGCTCGGCACGACTAATAATTTCAAGCTCAGTCGCCATCACTTCCACCGCACCCGTGGCCATGTTCTTGTTCACTTGGCTTTCTGGCCGAGCTCGCACCGTGCCGACTAAGCGAATACAAAATTCTTGGCGCAGCTTGTTCGCCGTGTCAAACAATGCCTGTTGGTCTGGGTCAAACACCACCTGCACTAAACCGGTACGGTCGCGCATATCAATAAAAATCAAACCACCTAAATCACGGCGTTTATTTACCCAGCCACACAAAGTAACTGACTGATCTACAAGGCTGCTTTCAAGCTGTCCACAATAATGGCTACGCATGGGATTTTCCCTACCACAAAATTTGAATTTACAAAGCTGCACATTATAACGGACTGGCGCCGATTGTCAGTAACTGTGTTAAAATACTCGACTTGTCTGTCAGCTAAAGATGAATTGCCCGTATGACTAAAAAAGATTCGATATTTGCCGAACCCTTGCCGCAAGTGAGCGACTTTGTCTTTGATCAAACCGTGGTGGAAGTTTTCCCCGACATGATCAACCGCTCAGTGCCCGGCTATCAAAGCATATTGCAAGGTATTGGCCAGCTGACCAAACGCTTCGCCCAGGCAAATTCGAGTTTGTATGACTTAGGCTGCTCGCTCGGCGCCGCCACCTTGGCCATGCGCCAAAACGTCGCGGGCTTGAATCATGTTCAAGTGATCGGTATCGACAACTCGCCCGCCATGGTTGAGCGCTGCCAGTTGCACCTAAGCGGCTATCGCAGTGACGTGCCCGTAACCGTGCGCTGCGAAGACATTCAGCAATCGGAGCTGACTAACGCATCGGTCGTGGTCATGAATTTCACCTTGCAGTTTGTGCCACCCGAGCAACGCCAAGCTTTGCTGCAAAAAATTTATGACGGCCTAAAACCCGGCGGCGTGCTGTTGTTAAGCGAAAAATTCCGCAGCGCCGATGAAGCCATGAACGAACTACTCGTCGACATTCATCACGAATTCAAGCGCGCCAATGGCTATAGCGAGCTCGAAATCGCGCAAAAACGTGCCGCCATTGAAAACGTTATGCGCGTCGACACCCTTGAAACTCATCACCAGCGCCTGCGCGACATTGGTTTTAGCCACACTCAAGTATGGTTTCAATGCTACAACTTCGCCGCCATGCTCGCTGTTAAGGACAACTCATGAATTTATTCAAACAAGACTTAGTCGCCGTAGCCCAGTCGCCACTACAACACTGGCTAACCACCCTGCCCGCCCAACTTGAACGGTGGCAAAAAGAACAACAACACGGCGAACTACCAAAATGGCTGCGCAGCGTTGAGCAACTTCCCAAGCTTGAGGCTCACCGAGTGTCGTTGGCCGACACCGTAACCGTACACAATGACAAGGTTAGCGAAGGCGAACAAAACCGCATTCGCGGCCTCATGATGCAACTCGTACCATGGCGCAAAGGCCCATTTAATATGCACGGCGTTCACATCGACACCGAATGGCGCTCCGACTTCAAATGGCAACGCGTACTGCCGCACCTGCGCAACCAAGGCACAGATGCAGCCACCCACACCGCAATCGACGCGAAGCCATTACGCGGCCAGCACGTGTTAGATATTGGTTGCGGCAGCGGCTACCATCTTTGGCGCATGCTTGAAGCCGGCGCCGAGCAAGTATGGGGCGTAGACCCCGGCCAATTATTTATGGCCCAATTTATGGCCGTACGCAGCTTTATGCCGCCAGAACTACAAGAACGCGCTCACTTATTCCCACTCGGCGTCGAAGACCTACCCGAACTAAAGGCCTTCGACACCGTATTTAGCATGGGCGTACTCTACCACCGCCGCTCGCCAATAGACTTTTTGACCCAACTGCGCGCACAACTCAAACCCGGCGGCCAGCTAGTACTAGAAACACTCGTTGTAGAAGGCGACGAGCACACCGTACTCGTACCCGGCGAAACCTACGCCAAAATGCGCAACGTCTGGTTTATACCAAGCAGCAAAGCCCTACTGCACTGGCTATCACGCTGCGGCTACAAAAACGCACGCGTGGTCGACGAATCGCTAACAACACTAGAAGAACAGCGCGCCACCGAATGGATGCAAGGCCAGTCACTGGCCGACTTCCTCGACCCAGCGGACCACAGCCGAACCATCGAAGGCTACCCAGCCCCACGCCGCGCCGTGATCATCGCCAGCAATTAAAGGTGCCCCTACCCCACGACGACACTTACCTGACACATACAAGCCCCAACTAAACCGCTACCAGAGCTGGTATTAGCATAGCCACGCTAGTGCGCACAGTAGTGGCAGCGGCAGCGGCAGTCACGGACGCACGAACGAAACCTAGAACTAGAAGTAGATATAGAACGAGAAGTAGATATAGAACGAGAAGTAGATATAGATATAGATATAGAACTAGGCTCATAAATAGAGCTAAAGCTCCGGCTAAAGCTACGGCTACGGCTACAGCTACGGCTACGGCTTCAGCTACAGCTGCGGCTTCAGCTACAGCTACGGCTTCAGCTACAGCTACGGCTTCAGCTACAGCTACGGCTACGGCTACAGCACGAGCTAAGGGGGGGGGCTATAAATTTTTTGTGTACAGTTGCAGCAGAAAAGTTACAAATTAGCATGCTCAAATGTAACTTTTCTGCTGCAACTGAACACTATTTTTTTTACGGGGTACCCCATACTCCGAACAATTTTTACTTCGGGCATGTTCTACTCCAGGCCTCTTCTACTCCCAGCCTTTTCTCCCCCTAGCCTTTTATACCCCTAGCCTCTTCAATTCCGAATCACCTGTGCTACAAACTCCTGCTATGTCGCGACGCTGCCTATTCGCAAATCAATCTAACTGATTACTCTAGACTTATCTCAGTCCGCTTCAGTCAGTTACAATTTAGATTAATTGGTATTAGCTGGTATTAACCAAGTTGCCCTGGTTGGACTTGGGCGGCCTTGGGTGGCCTTGGGCGGCCTTGGTTAAATATATGGGCTCATAATGGCCATGAATCGACGGTGCTTTTCGTCCGCTTCACGCTTGCCCGGAGGCTCGGACAGCAGACTGTTAAGTAGTTTCAAAAAATGCTCTGCTAACCCCAGCTCAACAAGCGCAGCATAGACATATTCGCTACGCACACTAAAGCCAGATTCAAGCCGAGATACCGTCGCTCGGCTACAAAACAGCGCGTCGGCTAAGTCAGTTTGGCTAATTTGGTATTCACGTTCAATGCGAATCAATTTGGCTAGTTTGCGGGTTAACTCTTCGAGCTGTTCGGTTTTCGTGAGCTCTGCGCTATCCATGCTGAGGTTCCTTGCTGCATCTATGATTGTGATACATCAAGTATAGCTAGTTTATGTGTGGTGCACGGTTAGGTTTCTTGTTTGCGGCGCCATGCCAACTAAAGCCAGCCGGCTAGGAATCCAATTAAGCTACCAAGAGCAATGTCTACAAGACGTGCTTGTACTAGTTGTTCTAGCGCAACGGTGCCAAGTGCTGATTCAGCAAGCAGCAGGGTCATGGGCGTAATAAACACCACGGTTAATCCGTAATGGCGCACAATTAATGTCTCGATGGCGCATATGGCGCATACCGCGCACGCTAGCGCCATGCATGAATGCGGCGCCAACGCGACGGGCTGCTCATCTTCGAGTTACTTCTGGTTGCTTAGCCAAGCTTTGAAGTCTTGACCGAAGGCGGGGTGGCGCATGGCGTGCTCTACAAAGGCTTGGGCGTAGCCCAGCTTGTTGCCGCAGTCATGGCTGCGCCCTTTCATGTAGTACGCATTAACTGGCTGCTGCTCAAGCAACATGGCCATAGCATCGGTCAGTTGAATTTCGTTGCCTGCGCCAACGGGAGTTTTCTCTAGCAGCGACCACAAGGCAGCTGGGAACACATAGCGCCCAACCACAGCTAAGTCAGAAGGCGCTTCGTCAACCGGCGGCTTCTCAACCAACTGTTTAATAGGGGCTTGCTCGCCAGCTTGCAGCGCAACGCCGTTGATGTCTGCAATACCGTACTGATTCACCATGGCCGCAGGCACTTTCTCAACCATCACTTGTGCAGCGCCAGAACTATTAAAGTTGGCCACCATTTCAGCGAGGTTGTCACGCGCTAAGTCACAACTTGCTTCGTCCACGAGAACATCGGGTAACACCACCGCAAAGGGTTGGTCTTCAATCAGCGGACGGGCACAGAGCACGGCATGGCCAAGGCCTTTGGCTTCGTCTTGGCGCACCGCCATCACGGTAACGCCTTTCGGACAAATGGACTGCACCTCAGCCAAAAGTTGATCTTTTGCTCGTTTGCTCAGCATATCTTCTAACTCATAGTTCGAGTCAAAGTGGTTTTCAATGGCGCTTTTGCTTGAATGAGTAACCAAAATAATATCGGTTAACCCTGCAGCGGCGCACTCTTCCACTATGTACTGAATTAACGGCCGGTCAACCAACGGCAGCATTTCTTTTGGAATTGCTTTGGTTGCTGGCAGCATCCGCGTCCCCAGACCTGCCACCGGAACCACAACTTTTTTAACCATGCTCAAATTTCCCTATTAATTTACTATTTCTATCGTTTATCAGCTTTGTCGCCTAAACCTTCATGCTCGGCAACCGCTTCAAGCTCTTGCTCAACGCCTTCTACCGCAGTAGCGGGTGCAGCGCGCTCAGCACCGTGCATCCAGTTCACTAACATGCCTGAAATGAACCACAAAATTACGGCGAAGAACAATAGGCCCACAGCCACGCCGCCAAACACCACTAACAAACCAGAATATTGCGCTTCGAGGCCAATAGATTGCGCCAAGTTAATTGAAAACTCGTACTTGTCAGCTTGTTCACTAAAGGCGCCGACCATACCCGCTAAGTAGCTTGCAATGGCTGGCATTAAGAACCAAACACCCATGACTAACGAGGCCAAACGCAGTGGAGCTAGTTTGGTCATCAATGACAGACCAACAGGCGAAATACATAATTCACCCAAGGTGTGGAACATGTACGCCAGGACTAACCACATCATGTTGGCTTTGCCAGTCACTTGAATTTCGAACAGGCCCAGAATCAAGAAGACAAAACCGATCGAGGTTAAAACCAGGCCAGCAAATACTTTTATTGGCGCATCTGGGCTCTTGTCTTTTTTGTGTAACCACATCCACAAGAATGAGAATACCGGTGCAAAAAGTAGAATAAACAGTGGGTTTAATGACTGGAAATAACCGGCAGGTACTTCAGTTGCACCAAGCATACGATCAGTGTAGCGGTCGGCATAAATGCTCATAAGGCCACCAGCTTGCTCAAATGCCAACCAGAATACCGTCACAAACACAAACAAGAACAAAATAACGCGTAAACGATCGTGCTCAACTTTCGACAGTGGTTTTTTCACACCACCAGTAGCGTCGCGGTCACGTTTGGCACCTGGAATTTTACCCACATCGCCCAAGAAACGTTGGAAGAACAAACCTTGGGTGATCACGGCTAACGTCATGCCAACGCCAGCTGCAAAATAACCCCAACGCCAACCGTAGTCAGCACTTTCACCTAAAGTAGAGGTAATAAGCGGAGCAATAAAGGCACCTAAGTTAATGCCCATGTAGAAAATTGAAAATGCACTATCACGGCGTGCGTCGCCTTGTTCGTACAAATCGCCAACGATGGTTGAAATATTTGGCTTAAATAAACCGTTACCGGCAATTAATAAGCCTAAGCCCACATAGAATAACTCAATGCTGTGTGGGGTTGCCGCAAACAGCGTAAACTGCGCAGCGGCCATTAAAATACCACCGAGCAAAATAGAACGACGTTGGCCCAAATAGTTATCGGCTAACCAACCACCAATCAGCGGCGTAAAATACACCAAACCCGTGTACATACCGTACAACGACAACGCATCAGCGTCGCTCATACCAAACCCAGGGTTTGCCGCTTCAGTGGCAGCAACAAGGGTTAAAACTAAAAGTGCGCGCATGCCGTAGTAAGAGAAACGCTCCCACATTTCGGCTGTAAATAGCACATACAGGCCCTTGGGATGACCCCAAAGTTCAGACTTAGAAGGCGCCTGGCTCATAAGAATTCCTCAATGAAATGTAATTATAGTTATGTAACTTATAAATGTGACGGGCTTTTATAACGCGAAAGCCTTGCATGGTGCAAGGCTTGGCGGCATAAACGGGCCAAAAAGCGGGTTAAAATTGATCGTAGAAGTCTTCGCTGAGCTCTTCTTCTTGCTGCTCTTGCGGTGGATTACCGTCAAACTTCTTGTCGAGCCAACGCTGGTAATACGACTCTTTCACAAACGAATATGGGTCAAGTGAATCTTCCAGCATGGGCTCAAGTTCCATCAGCTGTAGGCGCGCATCCAGCCCTTTAACCACCCAGCGCGCGGCACTCAAGGGCCCACTTAAGTTGTCCAACGGAAAATACATGCCATCCACAACATCACCGCCACGGTCAACTGGCACTGTTGGACCCATGCCTGGCAACATTAAATAAGGGCCGTCGGGCACGCCATAGGTTGCCAATACCTCACCAAAACCTTCCTGGCGTCTATCAATACCAATTTCGGTGGCTACGTCAAACACACCCAATACACCCACGGTGCTATTAATGGTAAAACGCCAAAACGACACGCCAGCGTCAACCACTTTGCCTTGCAGTAAGTTATTCACTAACGACGACACTTCGTCAAGGTTTTCGGCTGCGTTCAGCAGCCCAGTACGCACTGGCTTTGGCACGTAACCGTAGGCTTCCGCAGCAGGTCGTAGCACCGCGTCATCAAGCTCTTCGTTGAATTCCCACATGTCACGGTTAAATTCTTCATAGGGGTCTTTTGGATCCGCCCACGGGTCGTCTTGTGGCGCGCTCGCGCAACCAACCAAAAACACCGCGGCAACGCACATCATTATCCAATTTCTCATCAATACTACCTTATGACTAACTCAACACGGGTGGTGGCGGCATCAATAATCAGTGGCTCGGCGTCACGGTCGCCGGGCTCTGTTTCTATGCGCTCGTCTGCAGATATACGTGCCATAACCTGCCATTGGTTCAATTGACTCATACGGTAATCCGGCAACATGGCGTTTGCATCCGACAATGTCACGGTCACCGGGAACTCAGTCACTGGTTGTCGTACAACGGCTGCCGGCATACCAGGCCCTTCGGCGGCGCGAATATACACAAACAAGGTTGCGCCGTCTGAAATCGCCTCACGCGCTTCGTCGGTAATATTGACGGTTACGGTCAGTTCAAGTTCGCCAGCAACTAAGCGTTGCTTGGCATCGGCAACCGCGGTTGCCACTGGCCCATAGCGCTCATCCGACTCTGGAATTTGCTGCAGCAATAACTCCCAAGCGGTCACCGCCTGTTGCCAGTCGCCACGTTGAAACGCGACAAAGCCTAACAGCGACAATGCCTCTTGGTTGCTCGGCTGCTGCTCCAACACGCGGCGCAACATATTTGCCGCTTCGGGCATAAAGCTTTCATCGCCGGTTTGCAGTAACAATTGGGCATAACTAACCAGCGTACCCACACGGTTTGGCTCAATGTTTAACGACTTTTTGTATGCATCTATGCTCTGCTCTAGCTGCCCTAGCGCCGACATGGTGCGGGCATACACTAACCAAGCTACTGCGTCGTTTGGTTCAGCCGCTAGACGTTGGCGTAAACCTAAAGCAAAGGTTTCTAGCTCTTCGCGAGTGGTTTGCGCATTGTCATTGGTTAACACCTTTTTGCCTAACTCAGGCAACGCTGCCAGCGCATCATCGGCTTGGCGCTGAAGGCTCCAACTGCCAAACAGGGCGTAAAATACCACGGTGAATACCAGTACTATCACCGCCGGTAGCCAAATATTACGCCCCACCTGATGATCATGTAGCTGCTCTAATTCGGTATTTTCCGACACAAAACGCTTATCCAGCTCATCATTAGCACGTGCAAAAGCTTCGGCCGTTAGTAAACCGTCATCGCGCTCTTGCACCAACTCTTCTTTGCGCTGGTCATATAATTCACGGTTCACATCAAGGCGTGTGCGTTGCTGTTCGCGCTGTTTACGCCCGGTGATTAGCAAAAATAACGCGCCGCTAATTGCCACCGCTGCAATCAAGGCAATGTGAATCATCATGACGGGTCACCTTTGTCTTTGTCGGCATTCGTATCGGCATTCGTGTCAACGGTCGGGCTACTGGTGCCACGCAACTTTGCCAGCTGCGCCTGCTCATCAGTGGAAAGCCCTATATCGGTGTTACCGCGCGAGCGCACGCGCCATAAAATAACTCCAGCCCCCGCAAGCACCACCACCAATGGCCCTAACCATAGTACTAGGGTGCTGGTTTGTACTGGCGGCCGGTAATAGGCGAAATCGCCGTAACGCGCCACCATATAATCAACCACTTCTTGTTTGGTCGCGCCTTCTTGCACCATTAAATAAGTGCGATCGCGCAAGTCTTTAGCCAAGTCAGCGTCTGAGTCGGCAATGGTTTGATTTTGACATTTAGGGCAGCGTATTTCGTTAATCAGCTCACGAAACAACGCTTCTTTGCTTGGGTCATCAAAGCTGTAGGTTTGCAAATTTGCCGCATGCGCCGTACCTAAGCACAGCAACGCCGCCAACCACATCGTTGTAAACAAACGCGTCATGATTAGCCCCCCGCCGCCGCAGTTTGCGCTTCCATCGGCTGGTTTAAATACTCCGCCATAGCAGCTTCATACTTGGGCCCCAACACGTTTTTCCAAACGCGTTCATTCACGTCACCAACGTGTCGATATACCACTTCGCCGTTCATATTGATCAAGAAGGTTTCAGGGGCGCCATACACGCCAAAATCAATAGCGACCATGCCACGCTCATCAAACAAATTCACTTGGTATGGGTCACCTAAGGTATTCAACCAATTGACCGCTTTAGCGCGCGAGTCGTCTTTATAGTTTAGGCCGACAATATACACGCCTTCATCAGCTAGCTTATTCAAATACGCATGCTCAGCTTGGCAAGTCGGGCACCAAGTTGCCCAAACGTTCAATAGCATGGGGCGCCCTTTAAGCACCGCCTCGGTATGCATTTTTTCTGGGTTATACACATCCGGTAGCTCAAATGCCGGCACGGGTTTGCCCACCAAAGCACTGCTGAGTTCGGTTGGGTCAGAAAACAGCCCGCGCAACAAAAATATTGTCAGCCATAGAAACAACAGCAACGGGAACGCTAAGATAATCCACTTTAGTTTGCTACGCTGTGCCATGTTCACCTCGCGTTTGTTTCCCGGCCTGCTGGCCCGATTGGCCTTTTCTACCTAACTTACCAGAGCGATAACGCTTATCGCTCATCGCTAATGCACCGCCAAGCGCCATAATCACAGCGCCAAGCCAAATCCAGCGCACAAACGGCTTAATATAAATGCGCACCGCCCATGAGTTAGGATTCGCCGTATCGTCCAACGGTTCACCTAATGCAACGTATAAATCACGTAAAAAGCCAGAGTCTAGCCCCACTTCGGTCATGCTCATACGTTGCACGGTGTAAAAACGTTTTTCAGAAACTAAGTCTGTAATTTTACGCTCGTTATCGCCGTTAACCCGGTACACCGAAAATTCAGCATGATCGGTTAAATAATTCGGCCCTTGCTGTTCACTCAGCAGGTCAAACTGAAAGCGATAGTTATCCACCACCACCGACTCACCTGGCGCTAAACGCACATCGCGTTCCACTTCATATTGGCTTACCGCCGCAATACCCACTAAGGTAACGGCAAAACCTAAGTGCCCAAGCACCATGCCCCAGTGGCTGCGCCCCAATTTGGTCAAGCTCGCTAAGCCCTGTCCTCGCTGCTGAATGCGTTGTTTCAGCTCGGTCACCAAGGTTAAAACAATCCATAGCGCCATGACCAAGCCCAGCACGGTTAATGCCATAAGCTCATCGGCCAGCACATAAGGCAACGCGAAGCCCAGCGCCAAAGCCAACAGCACAGCCAACGCCAAATCACCGGCTATCGGTTTAAGCTCTTGCCGGCGCCAACGCACTAATGGGCCAAGGCCAACCAGCAACACAAAGGGCACAATCAACCAGGTAAACATTTGATTGAAAAACGGCTCGCCAATTGAAATGGAGCCTAAGCCAAGTTCTTTGTGCACCAACGGCAACAAGGTACCTAGCAGCACCACCAAGGTGGCCGCCATGAGTAAAATGTTATTACCAAGCAATAATACTTCGCGTGAAAAGAATTCATATTTGGTGTGGCTATTCACAGCGCCAGCACGCAATGCGAACAACAACAACGAGCCACCAATCACCACGGCCAGCAAGCCTAAAATAAACAGGCCGCGCGCTGGGTCTGTGGCAAATGCGTGCACTGACACAATCACGCCAGATCGCACTAAAAAGGTACCCAACAAGCTCAAACTAAAGGCTGAAATAGCGAGCAGCACAGTCCATGACTTAAATGCGCCGCGTTTTTCAGTCACCGCTAATGAGTGAATGAGCGCGGTACCGACTAACCACGGCATAAAACTTGCGTTTTCAACTGGGTCCCAGAACCACCAGCCGCCCCAGCCAAGCTCGTAATAAGCCCACCAACTACCAAGCGCAATGCCTAAGGTTAAAAAACACCAAGCTGCGGTTGCCCAAGGCCGTGACCAGCGCGCCCAAGAGGCATCAAGCTTGCCACTTAGCAAGGCGGCAATAGCAAAAGCAAAGGCCACTGAAAAACCGACATAGCCCATATACAGCAACGGCGGATGGAAGATCATGCCCGGGTCTTGCAATAACGGGTTTAAGTCGCGGCCATCAACCGGAATAAGCGGTAGCGCACGGTCGAATGGGTTCGACACCGTTAACATAAACAGGTAAAAACCAATACTCACCAAACCTAAAATAGCCAACACCCGTGCCATCATGGTCAATGGCATACGGCGCGACAGCAGCGCCACGGCCGCTATCCAGCCAGCTTGCATAAGCATCCACAACAAGAACGAGCCCTCGTGCGAGCCCCAAACAGCGGTCATACGGTAAACCAACGGCAAGGCGCTGTTCGAGTTGTGAGCCACATAGGAAATGCTAAAGTCGTTAACCACAAAGCCCCAGGTTAACGCCGCATAGGCTAGCGCCGTAAAAATAAACTGGCCGTAGGCCAATGGCCGCGCCAACAACATCGCACCGCTATGGCCGCGCCATGCGCCCCACAGCGGGTAAACTGCCAGCAGTGCGGAAAATGCCAGCGCCATCGCCAGCGCTAACTGACCAAATTCAGCAATCATTACTGGCCACCATTGTCATCTTTTTCTGTTTCTTTAGAACCGGTGTAATCAGGCTGATTCGGGTTCACGTGCTTAATGCCTTTCATAGCCTCAGCTAATTCTGGCGGCATGTATTCTTCGTCGTGTTTAGCCAGTACTTCGGTCGCTTTTAATACAGTCGGCTCTACCAGCACGCCTTGGGCCACAATACCTTGCCCCTCGCGGAACAAATCGGGCAGAATGCCGGTATATAACACGGTCACCTCAGGGCCAGTATCGGTCACCTGAAAGCTGACTTCGAGCGTTTGCGGGTCGCGCTTCACCGACCCTTCAACCACCATACCGCCAACACGTAAGCGTTGCCCCACATGAGGCCGAGTTTTATCTGGGCCTTTGCCCTCAATCATTTCAGACGGGGTATAAAACAAATCGATATTTTGCGTCAGCGCATACAAAATCAAACTGATTGCCGCCGCCACACCAACAATCAACGACAATACCCAAGCAAGACGTTTTTTACGACGAGGGATCATAACTACTCTACTCCGTTGTTGCTGAGCGCAGCTCACGCTCTTGCTGCTGACGCCGCGCAAGCCGTTGCTTACGTTGCTTTTCTTGCACAGCCATAGTAGCAAGCTTTTTACGCGTTAGTAAACCATGCACCACCAACACGCCAATGGCCAACAGCGACACACCAAAGCTTAGCCACACATAAAACCCATAACCGCCCATCCAAATGGCTTCTTGCCAGCTATCAAACGCCATGGTTAACCTCCACGCCTAATTGCTGTTGCGCCCAAGGGCGATGCAATTCTTGTTTCAAAATTTCGTTACGTAAGCGCTGCGTCACTAACGCGGCGGTCAGGAATAAAAATCCTGCAATGCATATCAGCAGTGGAATCAACATTTCTGGCGGCATGGATGGCTTTTCAAATTTCGTAATGGTGGCGCCTTGGTGCAGCGAATTCCACCAATACACGGAAAAATGAATAATCGGCACGTTAACCACACCAACCAACGACAAAATCGCTGCGGCTTTGGCACCTGTTCGCGCATCGTTAAAGGCATAATACAGCGCCAGCACGCCAATATATAAAAACAATAAAATAAGCTCAGAGGTTAGTCGCGCGTCCCATTCCCACCAAGTGCCCCACATGGGCTTGCCCCACACAGCACCGGTAAACAAAGCGACAAAGGTAAGCACGGCTCCCACTGGCGCAATGGCGGCGATAGCCCACTCGGCTGTGCGAATTTGCCAAACTAGCGCAATCAGCGCGGCAATGGCCATTCCGGTGTACGCACCCATAGAAAACATAGCCGCAGGTACATGAATGAAAATAATGCGATAGCTGTCGCCTTGTTGGTAGTCTGGTGGCGCGTAAAACAAACCCCACACCAATCCCACTGTCATTAGCAGCGCAGCCAAGCCACTCAGCCACGGTAACCAAGCACCAAGCAGCCGGTAGGTTGCTTCGCCTTTTGCGTAAGGATGTAACCACTTCCACATATTAGTTCACGCTCACTCGTATTGCTGCCGCTACCGCCAAAGGCGCCAACGTTAGCGTTAATAACATTAACCCTGCCAATAATAACACTTGCCCGTACGCAGAGGTACCAACTAGGGTACTTTCAACGGCCGCCGCTGCAAATATCAACAAAGGGATAAACAACGGTAGCAATAATAGGCTCAACAACGCCCCGCCGCGCCCTAAACTCACGGTTAAAGCGGCGCCAACCGCAGTCATCGCACTTAACATGGGGGTACCCACTAAGAGGGTCAACATTAATACGCCCCAGGCGTCCATCGGTAGTTTTAACAATAACGCACACAATGGCGCGAGGATCACTAGCGGCAACCCGCTAAGCAACCAGTGCACAATAATTTTACCTAGTGCTAACGCCGGCAGCGGTGCTGGCAGCAACACTAGCTGTTCAAGGCTGCCATCTAAAAAGTCATCGCGAAATAGCCGCTCAGAGCCAAGCAGCGCCGACAATAAGGCCGCCACCCAAATAACCCCGGTGGCAATGCGCCCCAGAATATCAGGCCCGGGGCCTACCGCTAACGGGAACAAAGTGACCACAATCACCACAAATAACAACGGGTTGATAATGTCGCTGCGGCGGCGCAATGCCACGGCTAAGTCACGGCGCATAATGCAGCTAATTAACTGCCAGGTACTTGCGTTATTCATCAGCCGCCTCAATACGTAAACGCTGCAGCCGCTCACCTGACCAGGTTAACGGTTGGTGCGAGGTCAACAACAAGGCACCACCGTGCTCAAGGTGTTCGGCAAAGCGTTGGTGCAGCAAATCAATACCGCGGGTGTCGAGCGCAGTAAACGGCTCGTCCAAAATCCACAATTTGGCTTGGCTGTAGAATAAGCGCGCCAGCGCAATACGTCGTTGCTGCCCGGCCGAAAGCTGCTGCGCCGGAATGTCTTCTAACCCCAACAAACCGACGGTTTCTAACAGTTGCCATGGGTCGTCAAGCTGCACGCCGTCTAAGCGACTTTGAAAATATAGGTTTTCAAGCGCAGTTAATTCAGCTTTAACAGCGGGCTTGTGACCAATAAACAGGGTTTGACGTTGCCAATGCTCGGGGTCTTCTCGTTGCGGTTGGCCAAATAGCAAAACATTGCCTTCAAGTGGCTGCAACAAACCCGCCACAATACGTAGCAATGTCGATTTGCCCGCACCATTGGGGCCTTCAATATGGAGAATTTCGCCAGCAGCAAGTTGCCAGGACAGATCAGAGAATAGCGTGCGTCCCGCACGAACCGACGTGAGTTGTTGGGCTTCAAGAACAACAGACATTGGAATTTAGGCAACCTATCGGGTCAGCAAAAGTGACCCGATAGTACCACAGGATAATCAGCGAGTATAAGCCCGACGTATCAATTTTCCTGCATAATCACATCAACAGTTTCGTTCTTATTCAATAACAAGAATGCTTTTGATGATGGGTCAAAGGTAAACCCATCTTTGTAGAAATTAATGGTTGTCGTGGTTCCAGCCGGAATACCATTACAAGCAAATGACCCCGTGTCTGCATTTCCCTGTTTCGAGAAGGTACATTCAATACCAACGCCGGTTACCGACACATTTCTATAATGGGTGTTTTTACATGCCTGGCCATTAAACTGTAAGCAATAAATATTGCCCGTAATTGAATACAGCGGTACATCACCAATTTCACCGTCTACAGTCACATTTAGGCTACTCGTTAAACTACCTTGTTCGTTCACATGAACTGGCTGACTACCGAGAACGCTGGCATTTCCCATTTTGGCATTAACCGTCATGTTCGAAACACCCGAACTATTGGCGCTAACTCGGCCACGACTGTAAGTGCCATAATAATCTTGAAGCGGATCAACAATGGTTTGAATAGGCTCATTCGTCACAGACGCAACAGGTGTATTACTCGCATTCCAATCAGCAAGTAACGTCAGGTTCACCTCATAAAAAGGCACTTTGCTAATCCAGTCAAGTTCATTGCTTAAAATTGCTTGGCGCACGGCGAGCTCATGCTCTGCCGACATATCATCAAGATAAATGCCACGTCCAATCAGTTGGTATCCGCCTGGGTACACGTTCATATCACGCCCCGATAATTCCGCCGGTAAGTCACTGCCCATCACTAACGCCTTAACCACGTCACGTACGTAATCGGTATAAGTTGCAGCACCGGCTGGGTCAATTAAGTAATCCGCGGAAGTAGCAGTTAGCGCGTAAAATTGCCAGTCTGGGTACATTGCATACCAACCGTCGATACGACGCATACGACATGATTCATCGTAAATAGAACCAGTACCTGTTACCTGTGTTAACACACCATTTTCCATCCGAAAATGGCGATGGTTACCGTCTTGATTGCGCGAAGTATCATGTTTATACACACGCCCCGCCGCTACCATATCGGAGTTATCGTGATGGTCACGACAGCACTGCGAACACAAGTCTGATTGATCGGCAACGTCAGGGTTTGGTACCCCAGTAATTTTGCGCGCAGGTTTACCGCCGTCTGGGTCTAACGCTAAACGACCATCCACCAGCGTTAACCTATTTGGCGTTAAGCCGCCTTCGTCAAAGCCAGTGAATTTACAAGAGCAGTTTACGGTAACAAAGTCTTCCACCCGCTGAGTCTGTGTCGCTTCATCGTAGGTCACCGTATCAAACCGCACGGTTAGTTTGTCACCGGTGCGTTGCACTGTTGGTGTCGGGCGCGTGGTTTCTTTTACTTGATAGGCTACAGCGGAATCGTCCTCGGTTAATCTAACCGCGATAACTTCGGGGGCAGCACCCGGATTATAAACGACTCTTGGCTCATTGCGCGGGGGTGGAGCGGTAACTGCCAAGCCACCATCGCGCATGGTTAATCGCCCTAACCAGCCCTCTAGGCTAAGCGTTTGATCTTCACCACCCCGTTGTTGCCATGCAACTTCAATAACAACCGATTTAGCATCTGGCTCCGGCGGTAATGGATCGGGTAAGTTGGCATCGCCGGTTGTAAGCCATTGCCCATTAAAGTACTGCGGTGCAACGCTCCACGTTAAGTTATAGCTTTTATCATCTCGCACCACGGTATCACTACCCGAAGCAATATCTTCGTAAAGTGTAAAGCGCAGTGACTCAAGCCGGTGTTGCGCTAGCTCAAGTGCAGCAGACCGCTCAGTGGCTCTTACCGAGCTTTGCATAAATGTTCGTTGTAGGGAAACCAAACCGGCTACCCCCACTGCAATAATCGCAAGAGCTACTAGCACTTCAATAAAAGTAAAGCCGCGCGTTTGTGCGCGATACGCAAGTTTAGAAATCACGCCAGCTTCCTCCTACTCTTGTAACCCGTTTAAAGGCATCGTTGGTTACGAGATTGGTTAGAATTTCTTGGTGGTAACGCACCATCAGCGTTCCATTGGATAGGTCAGGATCAAAATTGGCCATAACCGCACCATTAATCGTTGCCCCGCCATTAAGCTTCACTTCGTAATCACCAGGGTCTCCTGGCGTTTTAAAGGCAAATACTAAACCGTTGACAACTGTGTTGCCATTAATGGCAAGGTTGCCGTTTTGAATAACTAGAGCCACCGGGTTTTCAGGTGAGCCAATATCCACACTTGGCGCGCAATTTCCAACAACCCATATCAACCCCGTCGAATGAGGGCCGATGCTATCGCAGTTATTGACAATTTGTGTGGCAGAATCACGCAAATCAGTCCAGTTTGGCTCAGACACGCCAAACAAATATTCTAGCAGGTCGTCTGGAAAGTTCGGGTCATTGTCCAATATATCGACGCCGTGATCGCCACGCTCACTAAATGGCAACGACGAGCAGTTGCCTTGAGTAAACTCTTGCTGTCCACAAGTGGTCCCACTACCATTAATGTCCACATCGCCTTCAGTCCAAATCGATAAAGGGACACCGTCACCACCGCCATTAGGGTTTGCTACCACCTGGAAGTTACCGGACACGTTCATACTGCCCTTAATCGCAACAGGTGTGTCGGGTGCCGAGCGAATCATAGGTAACACTGCCACTTGCTGACGTGTCGTACGCGCTGCGCGGCCATCTGCGGAGTTTGCCGACAATACGATATCAACCACATCGACGTTGCCCCATTGGGTTCCGTTAAACCGCGTGCTACTGAGTGTTGCCGAATACGCTGCACCGGCTATGTTGCCGTCAATTGTCCGGTCTAAATTTGAACGCTCGGCATTCACTAACATAACCATTTGTTCAAGCGCGGCATCAGCCACCATGGTTGCTTCTTGCATACCGGCATGATTGCGCATGATTCGTTGTTCTTGCACTTTAAAACGTGCCGTATAAAGTGTGACCAAAATAATCACCGACAGTAGCAGCACGGTAATGGTAATTGTTGCAAAGCCATGTTGTTTAGAACGCATTGCGAATAACCACCTCTGTTGCAAGTTCCCGTGTAATTTCTTCGTCCGATGGCAACGACACCACTGCCAGAACATCCACAACTTGCTCATTCACTACGTCGAGCATACGTTCGGTTAAAATAAACTCGAGAACATCCACCTTAATCAAATCAGGGCTTGTCAAACCTTCCCAGCCCGCATCTGCACAGCCGAGCCCAGCACTTCGGCGTTGAATTTGGCCACTACGCAAGCGATAGCCAAAGCGCTCAACATCACCATCATGAACGCCATTATTATTGGCATCATAGTCGAAAATAATACAGCTGTTGGCCGTTTCATCAGGGTGTTGCGAAACGGTCAAGGTATTATTAAAGCCCGCCACCGCATTGTCCGGGTCAACCACCAACAAATGTGCATTGGCGCGGTAACCGGTGCGGCGTAAATCGCCGATCAGCAAATCCATGGCTGCGGTCGCTTCTTCTTGCAGTTGGCTGAGCTTTAAACTGCGTGAATTAGTACCTAGGGTATGTGAAAACACAGAGGTTAAAGCCGCCATAAGAATTAAGCCAAGCGTTATGGTGATCATTAATTCAACTAACGATAAGCCGCGCTGTTTTAACATGCTGGATAACTCCCTACGCCGCCAACCTGGCAATAACGCAAGCGCCCAAGCGTGCTCACCACCACGCGTACTTCCTGTTCAACTGCATTGCTGCTATCGCGCAATTGGTAACTTACCGTACCGGCATTGCCCTCGGCTAGGCCACGCATTGCGTCGAAGCGCGTATGATCACCTGCTGAGAAAGCAGCTGAATTGAGCACCACGCCTGAGTAGTCATCACCATTAATTTGTCGTAACACGCCGTCAATCGCGCAATCTTCAGTCAGACAATCACAGTCACTGTTATCGGCAACTGCTGCACACCAAGCGCCATTTTCGTCGTCCCACACCACAAAGCGGTTCTCGCCACTGCTTAAAGCATCGGAGCGCGCGTATTGTAACAGCGCATAGGTGTCTTGCGCAGCGCCCTGCAGGCGCATGGTGCGCGCCATATCAATAGTGGCAGGCACGCCCCAACCCAGCACAATACTGAGTATTAATAAGGTGATGATAAGCTCTAGTAAAGTAAACCCTTGACGCATTGCGTTTAATCCAAATTTGTCGTACTAATGAACAACGTACTCTTGAACTCGTATTTGAGCAAGTACCGCCATGCGGTTCTTTAGCCCACGAAAATGAAGCAAAGAACCATGCTAAGTTCAATAACAGAGCGGATAACTAATCGATAGCTAATCGATAACTAATCTTAGTTAAGCATAGTATAAACAGGTGGAATAAATGCAAGTTGAAAAAAAGTTGCGCGGCATGACCCTAATAGAACTAATGATCGTTATAGCAATTATCGGCATTATAGCCGCAATTGCCTACCCTAACTTTGTTGGTTATGTGCAGAAAAGCCGCAGAGCCGACGCTATGGCCGAATTGATGAAGCTACAAATGGCTCAAGAAGAGTACCGCTTACGCAATGCAAATTATGCAACAATTGCCGAATTAGGCTTTACATCGTCAAGCGAATTTTACAATTTTAGTGTGTCGAACATTGCCGCCGAAACATATACGCTCACGGCCACAGCAAAAGGCGCACAAGTCGCAGACACCGATTGCGCCACCATGTCCATCAATCAAAACGACCAAAAAACTCCCGCCGCCTGCTGGCAATAAAAGCACAGACGATATTAGCTATTGGATATTAGATATTAGAAAAACACACATACCCGATACATCATTTCCAATATCCAATATCTAATGGCTAATATCGCTTTCGCTTTTAAAGCTCTACTACGCGTAGTTCTGGAGGAATAGAGAAGGTGATATTTTCTTCGCGGCCGCTACGCTCTTGAACGGTTTGCCCGCCCCACGCCTGCAGCTGCTTAATAACGTTTTGCACCAATACTTCCGGAGCCGAAGCGCCAGCGGTAACACCAACATTGGTTTTGCCCGCTAACCACGCTTGATCAATACAGGTCGCATCATCAATTAAGTAAGCCGGCGTTCCCATTTTTTCCGCTAACTCGCGCAAGCGGTTGGAGTTCGAGCTATTGCGCGCCCCTACAACCAACAACACATCCACTTCAGCCGCTAGCTCACGTACAGCGTCTTGACGGTTTTGCGTGGCATAACAAATATCGTCTTTGCGCGGCCCCTGGACATCCGGAAACTTGGCCCGCAACGCATCAATCACATCGGCCGTGTCATCGACCGACAGCGTGGTTTGACTCATATAATGAAGCTGCTTCGCGTCTTTCACCGTAAGCTTCGCCACATCGTCAACCGACTCAACCAAATAAATACCACCCTTAGGGTTATTGTATTGCCCCATGGTGCCTTCAACCTCTGGGTGCCCAGCATGACCAATCAACACACACTCATGGCCCTTGCGGCTGGCTCGCGTTACTTCCATATGCACCTTGGTCACCAGCGGACAAGTCGCGTCAAACACTCGCAAACCCCGATCTTTCGCCTCTTGGCGTACCGCCTGCGACACCCCGTGAGCCGAAAAAATCACAATGCTGTCATCGGGCACTTCATGAAGTTCATCAACAAACACCGCCCCACGATCACGCAACGAGTCCACCACATATTTGTTGTGTACCACTTCATGGCGCACATAAATCGGCGGCTCAAAAATTTCCAACGCGCGCTCGACAATGGTGATGGCTCGGTCAACACCGGCACAAAACCCCCGCGGATTCGCCAAAACAATATTCATCTTAAACTCCAAGTGCGATATCAGCTATTAGATATTAGATATTAGCAAAAACACAAATACCCGATACATCCGATCCGATATCCGATATCTAATAGCTAATATCGCTTTCGCTTTTTAAGGATTTACCTCAATGATTTCAACTGCGAAGCGTACCCGCTGGCCCGCCAACGGATGATTGAAATCAATCGTCACAAACTGATCATTAATTGCACGTACAATGCCCGGAAGCTCAGTGCCGTCGGGTTGTGGAAACGTGAAAATTTGACCAACTTCAGGCCGATCTGCACCGAATTTGGTGGTATCTACCTGATAATAGTTATCTTTGTTTGGCATGCCAAAGGCATCTTCTGGCGCAAGCTCAAACTCACGGTTATCACCTGCTTTTAAACCCACCAAGCACGCTTCAAAATTATCAGTAAGCGAACCATCGCCCATACGAAACTTCGCTGGTTTACCCGACATCTTGGTGCTATCAGCAACCGAGTCGTCGGTTAATTTAATGGTGAAATGCAAAATCACTTCACGACCGTGTTCGATCGGGAGACGACTGATCATGCTTTAGGCTCCTGGCGCTGTTCGAAAAACGCCTCTAGTAACATTAATACCGCACCGATAGTTATCGCCATATCGGCCACATTAAATGCCGGCCAGTGCCAATCATTCACATAAACGTCAAGAAAATCGATGACATAACCGTAAATAATACGGTCAATCACGTTGCCTAGGGCGCCTGCCAAAATTAGCGAAAATGCTAAGTTTTGACGCCACATAGCGGCTGGGTTGCGGCGTAGCCAAATCAACAGCACCACGCTGACAGCCAAAGCTAAAAATGTGAACAACCAGCGCTGCCAGCCACCTTGATCGCTCAAGAAGCTAAACGCGGCGCCCATGTTACGCACATACGTCAAATTTAAATAGGGCATGACCTCAATGCTTTCGTATAAATCGAAAACACGAATCACCCATTGCTTAGTAAATTGATCCACCGCAATAAGTGCAAGCGTCAGCCACAAAAAGCGCAAGCCACTGGCGCGCTTTTGTAATCCTGCGGGTTTATTTCCCATAAGTTGATCAAGCAAAGCGACGCTCCTCTCCTTCACCATCCACGTTGGTCACACAGCGTGAGCACAAGGTTGGATGTTCGGCAATGGTGCCGACTTCTTCACGATGGTGCCAGCAACGGTCACACTTGGCGTGAGCAGACTTCGCAACCTGCACCCAAACGCCATCAAGTTCAGTGGCTACCGCACCAGCAGGTGCTTCATTCACTGCCTGCACCTGCACACTTGAGGTAATAAATGCAAAGCGTAGTTCGTCACCCAAACTGGTTAATTGGCTAGCAATATCGGGCACAGCGAACACCGTCACTTCGGCTTGCAACGAACCGCCGATAAGCTCATCACGACGCGCTTGCTCTAAAGTACGATTCACTTCGTCACGCACCTCAAGCACGGTTTGCCACAACTCGTTGTCGGCAGCACTTACGCTAATTTGTGCTGCGTCACGGTACCAGCTTTCAGTAAACACATACTTGCTGCGCGCCTGACCATTGGCCAATTGCTTTGGCAACGCATCCCAAATTTCTTGCGCGGTAAAGCTACAAATTGGTGCTAACCAACGTACCAACATTTCAGCAATATGGTACAAGGCCGTCTGACATGAACGACGCGCAGTACTGTCGGTTTTAGCCGTGTACTGACGGTCTTTAATCACGTCCAAATAGAAGCTACCCAGCTCAATTGAACAGAAGTGCATGAGCTTCTGCACCACCACGTGGAACTGATAGTCATCAAGCGCCGCCAATAACTCTTCTTGCAAAGCCACCGCACGCGCCACAATCCATTTATCAATCGCCACCATATCAGCGGTAGCAACAGCGTGCTGGCTTGGCTCAAACTCATTAATGTTAGCCAACAAGAAGCGCGAGGTATTGCGAATACGGCGATAGCTATCTGCCGCACGCTTCAAAATTTCGTCAGAAACGGTCATTTCGCCAGAGTAATCGGTTGCTGCTACCCACAAACGCAGAATATCGCCACCTAACTTGTTCATCACTTCTAATGGCGCAATAACGTTACCGATAGACTTGGACATTTTGCGGCCTTGGCCGTCAACGGTGAAACCGTGGGTAAGCACTTGCTTATACGGCGCCTGCTGATACATGGCAACGCCGGTTAGCAACGACGACTGGAACCAACCACGATGTTGGTCTGAACCTTCAAGGTACAGGTCGGCTGGCCACTGCAAGCCCGGTGTTTTATTCAATACGGCTTCATGCGTCACGCCTGAGTCGAACCACACGTCTAAGGTATCGGTCACTTTGCGGTACTGATCAGCTTCGTCGCCTAGCAACTCAGCCGCCTCTAGGTCAAACCATGCTTGAATACCGTCTTTTTCAACGCGCTTCGATACTTCTTCCATGAGTTCAAGCGTGCGCGGGTGTAGCTCGTCATTGTCGCGACGCACAAACACAGCAATAGGGTTACCCCAAGTACGTTGGCGCGAAATACACCAGTCAGGGCGGCCATCCACCATGCTTTCAATGCGGCTTTGGCCCCACTCAGGCACCCAACGCACTTGCTTAATTTCAGCTAAGGCTTTCGCGCGCAAGCCTTGTTTGTCCATGCTAATAAACCATTGTGGCGTCGCACGGAAAATAATTGGCGTTTTATGGCGCCAGCAGTGCGGGTAGCTATGGTTGTAGGCTTCATGGTGAACTAAACGGCCTGCTGCTTTTAGCGCCTCAACAATGTTGTCGTTCGCCTTCATCACGTGCTGACCAGCAAACATTGGCGTGTCGTCTTTATACACACCGTTGTCACCCACTGGGTTGTACACCTCAATGCCATAGCGCTGACCAACAATAAAGTCGTCCACACCATGGCCCGGCGCTGTATGCACGCACCCCGTACCCGACTCGGTTGTGACATGCTCGCCCAAAATCAACGGCACTTGAATGTCCGCAAACAAAGGGTGATTTACTTGCAAGTTCTCAAGCGCTTCGCCTTTCGCAAAACCAAGCTTGTGGTAGTCGTTAAAGCCCCAACGTTCCATAGCTGACTTCACTAAGTCGTCCGCTAACACCAAACGCATTGCTGGGCGCTCGTCCGTTGCTTCAACCTGCACCAACGCGTAATCAAGCGCTGGGTGCAACGAAATGGCACGGTTAGCCGGAATGGTCCACGGCGTGGTGGTCCAAATAACCACCATCACCTCACCGTCACCGGCATGCCCTTCTGGGTGATCAAACTTCGCCACCAACTCATCGGTATTTACCGGCGTAAAACCAACATCAATGGCCGGCGAGCGCTTGTCTTGGTATTCCACCTCAGCTTCCGCCAACGCAGAACCACAGTCAGTACACCAATGCACCGGCTTAAAGCCCTGTTGCATATGGCCGTTGGCAATAATTTTACCCAACGCACGAATACTGTCTGCTTCTTGTTGCGGGTTCATGGTCAAATACGGGTTGTCCCAATCACCAAACACCCCTAAACGTTTAAAGTCTTCACGCTGACCGTCAACTTGCGTAAGCGCATAATCACGGCACTTCTGGCGGAACTCAGCAACCGTTAGCTTCTTGCCCGGCTTGCCATGCTTTTTCTCAACCTGCAACTCAATCGGCAGACCATGACAGTCCCAACCCGGCACATAAGGCGCGTCAAAATCGCTCAAGGTTTTCGCCTTCACGATCATGTCTTTCAAAATTTTATTCACCGCATGACCAATATGAATATCGCCATTCGCATACGGAGGGCCATCATGCAAAATAAACACCGGCTGACCCGCCTTAGCTTGGCGAATTTGGCCGTACACGTCATCGGTGTACCACTGCTTCAGCATCTGCGGCTCACGCTGCGCCAAATTACCGCGCATCGGAAATTCTGTTTCCGGCAGATTCAGTGTGTGTTTGTAGTCGGTCATCTTTGATTCCTTTTTCGGGGGTGTTTTGTGCCCCATGACTTATTTCAATTTTTGAATTACTTAAAAGCGTTATTCGTTATTCGTGCGTTCACTGCGTTCTCTGTTCGTCCGTGCTTCGCCCTGTTCGAAAAATCACACACTAACAGTGAGGCGTAGCCGAACGGACGAACAGCGTAGCGGACGAAGCACGAACAGCAACGCACTAGCGTTGCGGCCGGAGCTCGCGCGCAGCGCGAGCGTCGGCGGCGATTTGTTGCTGCAGTTGGGCAAAATCAGCGAACTTTTGCTCGGCGCGAATAAAGTGCGTCGGCACCACGCGCAGCTGCTGCCCATATAAATCACCGCTAAAATCGAACACATGCACCTCAAGTTGCACCTGCTCGCCATTCAATGTCGGCCTACGTCCAATATTAGCAACCCCTGCATGCATTTTGCCATCATTGGTTTGCACCTGCACAGCAAAAACTCCCTGCAGGGGGGAATGCAAGCGCTTTAACCGAATATTTGCGGTTGGAAAGCCAATAGTGCGGCCTTTTTTCTCACCATGCACCACACGCCCTTCAAATGCATAAGGCCGGCCTAACATTGCCGCCGCCTGAGTAAAGTCGCCGTCGCTTAAACAGTGACGAATCGCCGTGCTACTCACACGCTGCTGTTGTTGCCGATAACTTTGCGTATCCACAACCTCAAATCCAAGCTCAGCACCCGCTCGTTGCAACATCGCAAAATCGCCTTCACGGCCGTGGCCAAAGCGAAAATCATCGCCCACCACCAAAAACTGCACGCCAAGCATGTCAACCAGCACACGCTCAATAAACTCGCGCGCCGGCAAATTCGCAAACCTGCGGCTAAACTCAATCACAATGTGCCGGTCAATACCCTGCGCACGCAACGCCATGTGCTTTTCACGAAAATTCGTCAGCCGCGCCGGCGCCTTTTCCGGCTGAAACAACTCTTGCGGCTGCGGCTCAAAGGTCATGACCGTTGCCGGTACACCCCGCGCAAGCGCCTGCGCCTTCACCTGCGCCAACACCGCCTGATGGCCCAAATGAACCCCATCGAAGTTGCCAATAGTAAGTACACACCCACGGTGCTCAGGGCGAATATTGTGAATTCCGCGAATTAATTGCATCAGCGCGTTACAAGCCTATTATTCAGGAATGAAGTAAATCGATTAACAAAGCGGCGATTATAACAGGCTCGCCAAACGCTCACCAGACACTAAGGACTCATTAATACCAACTGAAATAGCTGATCACGCAAATCTTGTCTTGTTCGAATAAATAATAAAGCAGTCACCTGCTCATTGAAGCGATAAATCACGAGGCATTGAGACTTCGCATCAATATATTCGTAATAATTATCGTAACCGAGCACCATCGCTTCATCACATCGTGGGCAACTCAGAGGGAAAGGCTTTACCTTAGTCTCGAAACGCTTCATGATCTGGGTTAGCCATTCTGAGGAAGCGCGAGAGCCGACCTTTTTGCGAAGATAATTAAACTCTGCATCCAGTTGCGAAATAAATGAATCAGAATAATTAACTATTGTGGTCATCGAGCGCACCTTTCTCTTCCAGTCCTTTGAATAACTCGTCGCTCGATACAACACGACCAGCCCGAACATCCTTTTCCGCCAGTGCAATCATTTTCAACATCGCCATCTGCTCTTGCATCGCTTCGTACTGTGCAGGGTCTTGCACCACATACAAGGGCTCACCGTTTTGCGTGACCAAAACCGGCTCGTTCACATCCATCGTGGCAATTTCTTTTTTAAACCCTGAAACGGTGGTCACGCGGGGGCGTTTAACGGTGTACATGGCACTTGCTCCTGATTGGTGGTTACAGGAGTAAGTTTAGTTGAGAATACCTAATAAGTCCAAATAAAGACTAAATTTAGACCCTTGAAAAGCGTTGTTCGTTATTCGTGCGTTCACTGCGTTCACTGTTCGTCCGTTCGGCTACGCCTCACTGTTCGTGATTATTCTTTCCGAACAGTGCGAAGCGCGGACGAACAGCGAAGCGGACGAATCACGAATAACGATTAACGAATTTTCACGCGGAGGAGCAGGAGGAAGATAAGGTACGTGCCCGCTCCCGCGCCAATCAACAACACCAACTGCCACACCCGCGCAACAAACTCAGCCGCCAACCACCACTGCCGCGCCGGCGCCAAATACAGCACCACCGCAACCATCGCCACAACCGCCACCGTCACCTTCGTCAAATAAGTTAAGGTGCCAGGGTAGCGCTTGAGTACGCCGTCGCGCCACAGGTTATAGCCCAGCAACCCTGCGTTCACTGCCGCCGACAGCGACGTCGCAATGGCTAAGCCAACATAACCGAATGGAATCGCGAAAATAATATTGAACACCATGTTCGACACCATCGCGATAATGCCGTACTTAACCGGTCGCTTGGTGTCCTGACGCGAATAGAAGCCCGTAGCGAGCACTTTTACCAACATAAAGCTGAGCAACCCAGAACCATAGGCAAAAAGGCTGTAGGAGGCCAAACGGGCGTCTTCTGGGGTAAATTCACCGCGCATAAACAGCACCATCAGCATCGGCTCGGCCAACACAATCAACCCAGCCATAGCCGGCAAACCCAGCAACACCACAGTACGAATGCCCCAATCGAGCGTTTTGCTGAACTCATCCGCCGACTTATCCACGTGCCGTGAGCTTAACGCCGGCAAAATAACGGTCGCAATCGCAATGCCAAATAATCCCAACGGAAATTCCAGCAGCCGGTCAGAGTAATACAACCAACTAATCGAACCGCTCATTAAAAACGACGCAATAAAGGTATCAAGCAACAAATTGATTTGGCTAACCGAAACGCCAAACAACGCCGGAATCATCAAGGTGCGAATCTTCGTCACACCTGGGTCGCGCCACCCCCACCGCGGCCGCACCAATAAACCAGCACGATTCAAAAACGGAATTTGAAACAAAAGCTGCACCGCGCCGCCAACAAACACACCCCACGCCAGCGCATACTCCGGCTGTTCAAGCTGTGGCCCCAGCCAAATAGCGAACACAATAATGGCAATATTCAAAAACACCGGCGTAAACGCAGCCACCGCAAACTTGCCAATGGTGTTTAAAATGGCCCCAGCTAACGCAGTAAAGGTAATAAACCACAAATATGGAAAAGTAATACGCAGCAAATCCGCCGCAAGCACAAACTTGTGACCCTGCGGTCCGTCATGGTACCAATCCAAAAACCACCCCGTACCAAACAACGCCGCCACCACCGGCGACAACACCACGCCCACCAAAGTAGCAATAGTCACCAAGGTACCCAGCGTGCCCGCCACCCGAGCAATCAACAGCCGCTGCTCGTCCAACGTCTTACCTTGCTTATACTCCGTCAACACCGGCACAAACGCCTGTGCAAACGCTCCCTCGGCAAACAACCGACGCAAAAAGTTAGGAATCTTATTCGCAAAAAAGAACACATCCGCCGCTGCACCGGCACCCATGAGGTTCGCGATCACAACATCGCGCGCTAGCCCAAGCACACGAGAGATGAGCGTCATGAAGCTGACGATGATGCCGGATTTTGCTAAGGACTTTGACAATGGAACCTCTTTGTTCGTTATTCGTTATTCGTGCGCTTCGCTGTTCGTCCGCTTCGCTATTCGAAGCTTCAACGTGTTAATTAGCGCATTTAATAATTGGTATGTGCGTGATAATAATTCATTTTCGTCTGATCTAATATAACCAAGTCGCACAGCAATTCGTAACTGCGTCTTAAGCTCAGCGAGTGAACCTCGAGCAATAAACAGAAATCGCAAGAAATCTTTGCTACTACCTCTGTGCGCTCCTTCCTCAATATTACTTGGAATACTCACCGCACACCTTTGCATCTGGCTTTTTAACCCAAACTTTTCGTAGTCGGGAAAATACCTCGTCATGTTATAAATCTCGCAACACAGCTCAATCGCAACCTTTGTAACAACTAATTCTCTTGCCACAGTCAACACTCCTTGTTTAATGTTTTCACGAACAGTGTAACGTACGAACAGCGAAGCGCACGAATAACGAATAACGAATTCCACCCTTGACTTTAAGACGAAAAACAGGCATATTCCCCGCCCTATTACACCAATGCATTTTGATAACGAATTTTAGGAGTTCACCTTGGCTAACATTAAGTCTGCTAAAAAGCGTGCGGTACAAGCGGAAAAGAACCGTCGCCACAACGCGAGCCGTCGCTCTATGATGCGTACCCAATTGAAGAAAGTAATTACTGCTATTGAAGCAGGCGATAAAGCGGCTGCTCAGCAGGCATTTACTGGCCTTCAACCAATTCTTGACCGTTATGCAACTAAGGGTCTTATTGGTAAAAACAAAGCAGCTCGTCATAAGAGCCGTTTAAGCGCTAAAATTAACGCTCTGTAATTTCACAGAAACGTTAAAGCGTATACACTAAAAAACCAGCTGCGGCTGGTTTTTTTGTGTCTTGCTGCATGACATGGCAAGTTAGTCACTCTCCCCTCAACCTTTGAATATGTCCTCGTAGCTCAGCTGGATAGAGCAGCCCCCTCCTAAGGGGCAGGTCGCAGGTTCGACTCCTGCCGAGGACGCCATGACTCCCCTACAACTCTTCCCTATACAGATTTTAATCCTGGCTACGGCACAATAACTTGGTTTACAGACAAAGAAAAAGCCAGCCTAACTTGCGCTAGGCTGGCTTTGAACTTAGTTAATCTAAGCTTTTACAGTTCTATTAGAAGCTTTGCTCAACTTTCAAGAACACAGTACGACCAGTTTGGTCATAAAGAGTCCAAGAAGAATCACGGTAACCTACGAAACCGTCATACCAAGTTGGGCCTTCTTTATCGAACGCGTTGTTAACACCAAGGGTAACCTTGCCGTTATAAGCGTGCGAGTAAGAGAACTGAATGTTGTGCTTCACGTATGAAGGAACAGCTTTCAGGTAAGTTACACCGTACTCTTCGTTACCAGAGTCTTGTGGACCAATGTAGTAAGTTGTCCACGCAGCACCGAAGTCACCGTGTGACCAGTTCAGAGTTGCGTTAGCACGTAGCTCTGGGAAGTCCTGAATACCAACAGTATCGAACGGAGTAGAGTTTGCGTCAGCTTTAGACTCATATTCGTTTACATAGCTAGCTTCTGCACGAACACCGAACTGACCGAAATCAGTAGAGAACGCATAGTTCGCTTTAAAGTCGAAACCAGAAGTTTTCTCGCTCGCCATGTTACGGTCGAAGCTGTACATGGTGTCGATTTTGTTAGTGGCTGGGTCACGAACAACGGCAGGGTTTGAATTCATGCCGCCTTCCTGCTCGTCAGCTAACAAACGAGCGATGCTGATTGCAGCGATCTTGTTGTTCAGTTCGATTGAGTAGTAAGACAATTCCATAGAGAAATCATCAGTTACGTTCCAAACTACACCAGCAGTGAATGACTCACCATCTTCTGGTAATAGGTCTGGGTTACCACCGAACCAAGTTTTGTGCTGCTGCTGTGGACGGCAGTAGTTAGGATCGCTGTTGTTTGGATCGTTACACCACAATGCGTCAAGCGCTGATGGGAAGCTAAGTGCTTGTGAAGAGAACATCTCGCCCATGTTTGGTGCGCGGAATGACTCACCCCAGCTTGCACGTACCAATACTGAATCAGTTGGACGCCATGCAGCACCGATTTGTGGAGAAACGTTATCGAACTGACCACCAACAATACGGTCACCAACGTCACCTTCTTGATCGTAGTCGTCATAACGTACAGCTGCGTTAACTTCTAAGTTAGCAGGCAAAGTAGCTTGTACTTCGGCGTAGATTGACGTGCGATCGCGAGTTGCGAATACGTCATCACCACCTGAACCACCAGATACACGGCCAGAAGCTGATTGTGGGTCAGACTGTTGAGTAAAGTCGATAGACTCTAATTCAGCACCAACCAAGCCAGCTAAAGTCATGCTGTCGTTAGCGAACAACAAGGTAGATACGAAACCGTCGAACTGAGTACTTTCGAATTCAGCGCGGTAGATACCCATGTGCGCTGCTTTACCGTAAAGCTCGCCCAAAGATCCGTACCAATCGTCAAACGCCATACCAGAGGTATTGAAGATATCGTAGATACCTTTATCGATTTCAGTTTGAACGATGTCATCGTTGATCAAGTTGCTGTTCATTGAACGCGTAGTAGAGTAGCTGTACTGACCGTTCAATTCCCAATCAACGCCGTTACCAACGTCCATGAAACCAACCAAGCCACCTAAGAAGTCAACAGTGTTGATTTCAGTACGGGTGTCACGCTCACCGATTTGCGCAGAACGCATGTAAATCGTTAAGTCTTCACCAACTGGGTTCAATGGGTTTGCTGCATCCATAACTGGGTAGTTAGTAGATACAGGAGTACCTGCGTAACGGCTGTCAGTACGTGACAATGACGCGCTAGCGCGGCCACGGAAACGGATGTCGTTAGTCAAGTTGTAGTTGAAGTTCGACAATACAGAGTCTTGCTCAGTATCAGGGTAGAACTTAGTTACTTCACCGTAGCTGTATAAGCAGCGCGGGCCAGCTTGAACTGTGTTTGGAGCTTGACCACAGAAGTCAGCTGAAATCCAACCAGTTGTTGCGCCATAACCGTTTGGTACAGCACTGAAAGTTGAGTAGTCACCGTAAGTAGGATCGTCTAGTTTCCAGATATCACGGTCAAATACTGCGTCACCTTGGCTGTGCTCATAAGTTAACGTGATGTTACCTTTGTTGGTAGAGAAACCAGTGCTTGCAGTGAAACGGTTACGATCGCCGCCGTCAACAGAAGGACGTGAGGTGTCGTAAGTAAAGTTTAAGCCGTTGTAGTTCTTTTTGGTGATGATGTTGATTACACCAGCAACCGCGTCAGAACCGTAAACTGCTGATGCGCCTTCACGAAGAATTTCGATACGCTCAACAACAGCCATTGGGATACGAGAAGTATCAGCAGATGCACCAGAGCTTGAGCTAGTACCTGGCATACGACGGCCGTCTAACAATACCAATGTATAGTTAGAGCCTAAACCACGCATGTTGATCTGCGACGTTGCAGCTTGGCCGTTACCGTAACCAGAAACACCACGCCATGAACCGAAGCTGTTTACTGAAGAGTTGTTCAGTACTTCAGCAACAGTTGCTTCACCAGATAGCTCGATGTCTTCTGCAGTAATAACTGTTACTGGAGAAGAAGTTTCCATATCGACTTGCTTCAGACGTGAGCCTGTTACGTCAATACGTTCTACTTTTTCTTCTTCGTTGTTAGTTGCGTCTGCATCTTGTGCAAAAGCAACGCCTGGAACTGCAACAGAAGCTGCGATAGCAGCTGCAGTCAAGCTTTTACGAAAATACGTTTGTTTCATGAGTTAAAACTCCCTGGAAGGTTTTTTTAATTTTTATCACTAACTACACAAAAATAATTTAGCGCAGTGAGTAATGACATTATCAGTAAAAACCGTAAATGTAAAAGTTTGGTTTAAAACCGGCACGTGAACGCTTTCGTGCATACTCCGACCGAGGTTCAGAAAACGTTAAGTTTTACTAAACACCAATCGATCAACTTCGATACTAATCAAAATCTTTCGGGTCGGCAACCTAGTAAATACACAAAAACAGTGTTTTTTTGTATTTTTTTCGTCAATTCTGGGAACTTTTTTGGTTAATTGGTATAACCAACATCATATTCAGTGGCTTTCACCGCGTTATTTATAGCGTTGCGCCAGCATCAACTCGCCACAGGCTATGGCGTCACTAAAGGCATGGTGGGCATTATATTCGGGTAGACCATAGCGCTGTCGGCAGGCATTGAGCGTCAATTCACCACGCGCAATATGGTGCTGGTGGCGCTTTAGTCGTTTCGCTTCGTAAGCCAAAGTATCAAAACGCGCTAATGGCTCAAGCTTGATACCGTGTTGTTTCGCCGCCTGTTTTAAGAAGCCCCAGTCAAGTTGAATGTAGTGGCACACCAGAATATTGTCTTTAAGCACGGCCGCCAACTCGCGCAGCACGTCAGCAGGTTCGGTGGGGTCAATAAAGTCTTTACTGACCAGGCCATGCACCACCGGCGACTGTTTTAACTCAGTTTGATCATGCTTGAGTAAAAAATAGCGGCCGCTCGCGTAGTCAATCACCGGTGGCTTAATCACCACCCAGGCAACGGCCAACAGCTGGTCGTTGCGCGGGTCAAGGCCACTGCTTTCGACATCTAGCGCCACATAGGTATGCTCGGTCCAAGGCTTTTTCTGTTGCAGCCAACGCTTCAGCCAGCGTTTAAGGTTGCCCATTTAACCCACCCGACCAAATTTCAAGCCAACCCCTTGTTGGCACTCTTTAATAATACGAAACGCAGTTTTTAGTTGGCGCCGCGTTAAGGTGCTGAGCTCATCGGGGTCAAGAGCGTTTTGCGGCTTATCGGTGCCCCACGTGTCTAACTGGTGCTGTAAGCGTAGCTGGGTTAAAAACTGCCAGGCTTCAGCTAAGCTCTGGTTATCCTTACGGTTTAACAAATTGCTACCGCGTAGTTGCTCTAGTCGCTGTAAAGTTTGCGGGACAGTTAGGCCGGCTTGCAGCGAATAAATTCGCACAATATCGTTAATTAACGCGATGCCGTAGCGCTTAATGTTGATCAAATCGCTGTCTTTTCCAGACTCGGTGCCGCGAAATCGGTTAAATAGCCCCAGCGGCACCTGCACACTCACCTGCAGCCGCGCTAAATTGCCTAAGAAAAAGTCTTTCTGCCCCAATTGCGCCACTTCGTCTCGGTAACGTTGGTACAAGCGTTTATTGCCATGCACCATGCGCGAATCAAAAAATATTTGGCAATACATGAGGGCTTTGGGAGTTGGGTTTTGCGTCCAGTTTTGAAAGCGATCAAGCCAGCCATCAAGCGTACGCCGGCAATCGGGGTTAGACGCCATAATATCGCCAGGGCACAGCGGAATGCCGCATTCATTAAGGCCAGTGCACACGTACTCGCCTAGCCCATTAAACCACTCCAGCTGCTGCTCGTTTAAGCCATTGCCAAGCAATAAGCCGTTGTCTTGGTCCGAGCTTAGCACTTGGTCCTCTCGCCCTTGCGAGCCAAAGGCAATCCAGCAATACGCGCCCGGCGCCACGCCATGCTGCTCTTCATACAGCTTAATGAGCTTACGCGTCATACTATCAGTTAGCGAAGCCAATAGCCGGCCGACCATGGTGGTGTCGTGCACCCGCGCGGCAAAGGTTTGCATGTAAGCAGGAATTTGCTGTGCTTCGGTAATGAGCTGCGCGCGCGACTCGGCTTTATTGAGTGCACTAATTAACATCACCGGCTCGCTGCGCTGTTGGCGCATTAAATCGGTGTTGGTGATCATGCCAAGCGGCTGCTGATTGTCATCCACCACCGGCAAATGGTGAATATCATGCTGCGTCATCAACGCCAACGCATCCATTAGCGTTTGCCGCGCCTGCACCGTTGCCGGCGCCTGCGTCATCACCGCATTCACCTGCAAATCATAATCCAACCCCTGCGCCACCACCCGGTTTCGCAAATCGCGGTCGGTCAAAATACCGCTGATGCGCAGAGAGGGGTGCAGACCCTGGTCCGGACCAGGGTCTGCACCCCTCTCTACCAAAATAATAGAGGAGACCTTTTCGTCGCGCATGCGCTCGGCGGCTTCGCGAATGGTCGCGGTAATGGGCATGGTGACTGGTTTACGCGCCACCACCTCACCCACCGTCAACTCCAACGGCTCGAAGCCCGGCCCTGAGCTTGGGTAGCCCGGCGTTTCACGCCGGGACGCGCCAGCGGTTATTCCCCCCACTGCTGCGGGGCTAAGATTCACAGCAGCTGCGCTGCTACCTGGCCCTACCTCACGAAGAGAACGCCGGGCTACTTCACCCAACAGCCGCTGCCCGTGGGCGCGAATAAAGTATTGTTCAAACGCCCGCACGGCTTGGCGCAACGTATCAAACATCTGCGCCGACACAATATAAATAATCCCATCTTCAATAACCTGCAGCTTATTCACCACCGGTCGGCCACTTAACAACGACGGAAAACCAAATAAATCATGCGACTCAAGCCGCTCAATTAAATGCCCATCCGGCGCCAGCAAATCAAACCCGCCCGAGCGCACAATATATAAAGCCGGGCTATGTTGCTTGAACAAGTCACTCACGTTGTGCTCGTTCACATAGGCCGCTTTTATATTTTGTGCCACCCACTGCCGTTGCTCGCCGTTAAGTTCGTCGAACGGTGGACAATCGAGTAAAAAGCGCTGTACCTCAGTAAATTCCGGCTGCATCTTGAACCTCAAGTACGATATCAGCTATCAGATATTCGATATTAGCAAAACCCGCCCCTCTAATATCCAATATCTGATAGCTAATATCGCTTTTGAATTAAAAAGCCCGGCGAAAGCCGGGCTTGTAAACTAGTGGCCTGTCGCCCCACCCGCACCACGCGGATAACGAATCGACTCCACCAAATCTTGCGTATCTTGCGGCGCATCGCCCGTTAGCTTATGCACAACATAAGCCACGATGAAGTTCAGCACCATACCTACAGTACCGATACCTTCCGGCGAAATACCAAATAGCCAGTTGGCCGCCGAGTTAGCGTCTGGGTTCACAAACTTGAAGTAAATAATATACGCCAAGGTAAAGATGATACCCACTAACATACCGGCAATAGCACCTGTGCTATTCATACGCTTGTAGAAAATACCCAGAATAATTGCAGGGAAGAAGCTCGCCGCGGCTAAGCCGAACGCGAAGGCGACCACCTGCGCCACGAAGCCGGGCGGGTTTATACCAAACCACGTTGACAAGGCAATCGCAATTGCCGCCGCCACACGGGCCCACATCAGCTCCTGTTTATCGGTAATATTCGGGGTTAAGGTTCGTTTCAACAAGTCGTGAGACACCGACGTTGAAATAACCAACAGCAAGCCTGCCGAAGTTGATAACGCCGCGGCTACACCACCCGCTGCAACTAACGCCACAACCCACGCCGGTAAGTCGGCAATTTCAGGGTTCGCTAGAACCATAATATCGCGGTCAACCGTCATTTCGTTGCGCTGCTCAGGATCTTTGTCGCCTGCATAAAACATCTTGCCATCGCCATTTTTATCATCCCAAGTGATCAAACCGGTTTTCTCCCAGTTTTTCACCCAGTCTGGCGCAGCTTCATATTCTACACCTTGCAAGTCTGGACCGTTCACGGTGTTGATCAGATTCACTTTCGCAAAGCCAGCAATTGAAGGCGCAGTTAGGTAAACCACTGAAATGAACACTAATGCCCAACCCGCAGACAAGCGCGCATCGCTTACTTTAGGTACGGTGAAGAAGCGTACAATAACGTGTGGCAAACCAGCGGTACCTACCATTAACGCGCAGGTAATTGCGAACACGTCAATTTTCGACTTAATGCCAGAGGTATACGCCGCTAGCCCGAGCTCTTCGGACAAGCCATCAAGCCTTGCCAGCAAATATTGCCCCTCACCTGCAACACCATCGGCAATAGTCGCACCAAACCCTGTTTGCGGCAGAATGTGGCCGGTCATTTGGAACGAAATAAAGATAGCTGGCACCAAATAAGCAAATGCCAATACGCAATATTGCGCAACCTGGGTGTAGGTAATGCCTTTCATGCCGCCCAATACGGTGTAGAAGAACACGATAACGGCACCAATGAATACACCGGTGGCAATATCAACTTCTAAGAAGCGCGAGAACACCACGCCCACACCACGCATTTGGCCTGCAATGTAAGTGAACGAGATCAAAATCGCACAAATAACCGCAATGGTACGGGCTGTTTGTGAGTAATAACGGTCACCAATAAAGTCTGGCACGGTGAACTTACCGAATTTACGCAAGTACGGCGCCAAACATAGCGCCAGCAGCACGTAACCACCGGTCCAACCCATCAGGTACACGCTGCCATCATAACCAGCAAACGCGATAATACCCGCCATAGAAATAAACGACGCAGCAGACATCCAGTCGGCGGCTGTCGCCATACCGTTCATCACTGGGTGTACGCCACCACTTGCTACATAAAAGTCAGACGTCGAACCTGCTCGCGACCATACTGCAATGGCAATATAAAGCGCAAAAGTCAGACCGACGATAATAAACGTTAGCGTTTGAATATCCATGTTTGCGGCCCCTATTCTTCGTGCACTTCATATTTGTTATCAAGCGCCGCCATGCGTTTCACATACACGAAAATCAAGATAACAAAGGTGATAATTGAGCCCTGCTGAGCAAACCAAAAGCCCAGCTTAAAGCCGAAGAAAGTAAACTGATTCAACACGTCCACCAAGAGAATGCCAAAGCCATATGACACAATAAACCACACCGCCAGGAGCTTCAGCACCAAGCTAATGTTATCGCGCCAGTAGGCTTTTGCGAGTTCTTCGCTTTTGAAAGCCATACGCCCTCCAAGTTGTTCTGTTGTTGTTTGTTATTAGTGATTGGTTCTTATAAAGAATCACCTATGCAATCTAGTCTTGTATGGTCAATACAGGAAATAAGACATTGGTCGTACGAAGGGCAAAAGCGTTATTCGTTATTCGTTAATCGTTAGTCGTTATTCGAGCGCATGCTAAATATGGGCGGCTTAGGTCTTGTCGCGGCCCCCAAAATCAATTACGTTCGTTCAGCAAACCCGTTAGAAAACACGACTAACGAATAACGAACTAGGTGTTCAAATGACCTTACTGCTCATACTTGCCTCACTGGCCTACATAGCCACCCTATTTGCCGTTGCGCACTGGGGCGACAAACCCAATTCGTGGGCCAACCGCATAAGCTATAAGCCAATCATTTACAGTATGAGCTTGGCTATTTATTGCACCAGCTGGACCTACTACGGTGCCGTAGGCAATGCCGCTAGTGGCGGCTGGGCTTATATTCCCATTCTGCTCGGCCCTTTCTTGTTGTTTGTGTTTGCGCTGCCGTTGGTTGAAAAGCTGGTTAGCGTGTCAAAACAGCAAAACATTACCTCGATTGCCGACTTTATTGCCAGCCGCTATGGCAAACGCCAACGTTTGGCGCTGTTCGTGACACTTATCGCCGCGTTAGCGACAATTCCCTACATAGCTTTGCAACTTAAAGCCGTGGGTTTAACCTTTGTGGTGCTCACCGAAAACACCTCGGCGCTCACTCAGTTTTCTATTAACGAATTGGTCGCAGCAGCTATTATGGCGGTGTTCGCCATGTTGTTCGGCACCCGCCATATTGAGGTAACCGAATATCGCAACGGCATGATTTTGGCCATTGCTTTCGAATCGGCGGTTAAGCTCATTGCCTTGCTGGCCGCGGCCGTATTTGCCTACATGTTATTTAGCGACTTGTCGCCCACCAGTATGTGGCAACAACTAAGCCACCCCACCACCAAAGCCTGGAGCTGGGAAGCGCTCACCGAATTCGACTTTATTGTGCAAACCTTCATGGCGGCCGGCGTTATTTTGTGTTTGCCACGGCAGTTTCACGTGGCAGTTGTCGATAACGTCAATGTGAACCACTTAAAAACCGCACGCTGGGGCTTCCCATTGTACCTAGTGCTCGTTGCTGTGGCCATTGTGCCCATCGCCTTAAGCGGAAGCTTATTCCTTGGCGGCAGTGAAGGCGACACCTTCGCCTTGCGCTTGCCATTGCTGCATGACCAAACCTGGCTCGCCGTGTTTATTTATATTGGCGGTTTTTCGGCGGCCACCGCCATGGTCATTATTGCCTCGGTAACCTTAAGCACCATGGTCACCAACGACGTGATCATGCCGATTATCTTGCAGCGCCGTAGCAGCTTCGCCACCAGCTTCCCAACAGGGTTTCAGCGGCGCTTGTTGCTTATTCGGCGAGTTGCCATAGCCACAATTTTGCTACTCAGCTACCTGTGTTATTACTTCTGGGCAGCGGGCACCGGCTTAGTTAGCATTGGCTTACTCGCCTTCTCGGTGGTGTTGCAGCTGTTACCCGCAGTGCTTGGCGGACTGTATTGGCGTCGCGGCCACGCCCGTGGCGTATACGTCGGTTTAGGCACCGGCTTAATTGCTTGGCTATTCGCAGTTGCCGTGCCCATGTACTTGCCACACCAAAGCACCGACACCAGCATTATCACCCAAGGCACCGTGATCAGCCTTGTGGTAAACACCGCGTTTTACGTGATGTTCTCGCTGCTTGCAGCACCACGCTTAATTGACCGCATTCAGGCCACCGCATTTGTGAAGCCGCGCTCACGCGTGCAAGAGCACACGGTTGGGCGCCATCATCAAGCCACCAATGGCGACATGACCCTGCTGCTACAAACCTTTGTCGGCGAACAGCGCACCGCGCAATTGCTTGACTACTTTGCCGAGTCGCAAGGCGCTCATGCAAGCCAAAGCAGCCACACCACCAAAGAAGACGTGGCCTCACGCGAATTCATTGACTACGTTGAACGGGTGCTCACCGGCGTGCTCGGGGCTGCTACCGCCCGCTCTTTAGTCGAAGCTGCGCTGCGTGACAGGCGCCTGCACCTAGAAGAAGTCGTACACTTTTTTGACGACACCACCCAAGCCCTGCAAACCCAGCAGTCTATTTTATTTAGCTCGCTAGAAAACCTTGCCCAAGGCATTAGCGTGGTTGACGCCGACTTGCGGCTTGTGGCGTGGAACAAGCGTTATCTAGACCTCTTCAACTACCCCGACGGCATGGTCAAACCGGGCCAGCCCATAGCCACTTTAATTCGCTACAACGCTGAGCGCGGCGAATGTGGCCCCGGTGAAATTGAAGAACTAGTCGCCAAGCGCCTTAAACACATGCAAGTCGGCTCGCCACACCGGTTTATTCGCCGTCGTGGTGACGGCCGCGTGATCGAAATGGTGGGTAACCCGCTACCCAACGGCGGCTTTGTAACCTCGTTCACCGACATTACCGAGCACGTAGAAACCCAACAGGCACTTGAAGAAGCCAACATTGACCTTGAGCAGCGCATTAATGTGCGGCAGAAGAAAATTCGGGAAATTAACAACGAGCTCACCGAAGAAATCGACCGTCGTCGCACGGTAGAAGTCGAGCTGAAAAAAGCCAAGCAAGAAGCCGAAGAAGCCAACGCGTCAAAAACCCGTTTCTTGGCGCTGGCCAGCCACGATATTCTGCAACCGCTTAACGCCGCACGCTTGTATTTGTCGGCCATGGACGAGCAAACACTCACGCCCAACAACCTGCAGCTAACCCATAAGCTCGACACCGCGTTGGCGTCTACCGAACACTTGTTAAGCACCTTGCTACAAATAGCCAAAATGGACCAAGGCGCGCTAAAGCCAAGCTTTCGTCATGTGCGTTTAAGCACCGTGTTGCAGCCTCTACTGCACGAATACAGCGTGCTCGCCGAGCAGCGTGGCATTCGCTTAAAAGCACGTCTGCACGACGGCGTGGTTTATACCGACCCCACCTATTTACGCCGTATTGTGCAAAACTTTTTATCCAACGCAGTGAAATACAACCGCGACAACGGCAAAGTGCTGCTGGCCGTACGCAAGCGCGGTGAGCATTTGCTCATTGCCGTATACGACACCGGCCTCGGCATTACCGCGCAGCAACGGCACCGCATTTTCGATGCCTTTTACCGCGGCTCCAACACCCGTGTTGAAGGTGTTGGGCTGGGCTTAAGCGTCGCCAAACGCATGAGCGAGCAGTTGCACTGTGAACTGCGCTTGAACACCGTTGAAGGCGCCGGTAGCTGTTTCTCGGTGCAGGTTCCTTTGGGGAACGCGGCTCAAGTGCATGAAAAACCAGAACAGCCAAGCACCACCGACTTACACCAAGGCCTCACTATGGTCTGTGTTGACGACGACCAAGAAAACCTCAACGCCATGCGCGCACTGTTAGAAAAATGGGGTTGTACGGTGGAAACTTTCACCAGCAGTGCCACGGTACTTGAATACGCGGCAACACACCCGCGCCCAACTGGCATACTGCTTGATTATCAACTTGGCGATGACGAGCACGACGGCCTAAGCCTCGCGCAAGCGTTACGCATGGTGTGGGGAGATAATTTATCGGGCGCTTTGGTAACCGCCATGAATGACGACGGCGTGCGCAGCCGCGCACGCGCCGAAAAACTGCATTTTTTAGCCAAACCGGTGAAACCCGCCGCCCTGAAATCACTACTGAAATACCTGGACCGGTAGCGCGGCGTTTTTTATCAAAAAGAGCGCCGCGCTACATCGTATTCGTTGACAGCGCGCGGCAAATGCCGCCGTTCAGATCAAGCACAGGCTCAGGAATCACCTCGCAGGTGCCCATTTCGCCAGTTTCTTGAATGTGTTCAATACGCAGTTGCGTATACTCGCTAACCAGCTGTTGCAACGCTTTCTCGTCCGTTACCTGCAACGAATACGCAATGTAATATTCAGGCCCGCCACAAGCGCGTTTACCCACCGCAATCATGCGACACTGGTCAATGCTATCCGCGCGAGCCACGCCCACCATTGAGCGAATTTGGTTATCCAATGCGCGCAGCCGTGCGTCACGAGAACCGTCTTCTACCGGATTCATAGCAGGCTCCTCTACTTTCACGTCAGCATTAGAATTCACAAGCTCATCAGTCTCTACCTTTTCTTTATCCACACAGCCCGCAACCGTCAAAGCAACCGCAACAGCCATGCCAACAACTCGTAGTCCCTTAACTTTCATGCTTATACCCTCACGTAAAAAAACGGCGATAGGTCTATCCTATCGCCGTTTGCGTTAAAACAACAGTATCTTAACGTTTACATTGTCACGTCGCGATTAAACCGCGCGACGGCGCAACCAAACTAATGGCAAGCCTAACAACACAAACAACCAACCGAATGCACTGCTATCTTTCTTCACAATAGTCACAGTGTGCTGTGACTGCACAGTTTCTAAACCATCAGAAACTGTTAGCAAGAAGGTTGCATCATCAGTTGCATCCACACGTGGCGCAGTGAAGCTAGCAACCGCAGTATTCGCGTTCGTTAACGAAATAGTTGGGCCGTCAATTAACTGCCACTGATACGTCAGGTTATCGCCGTCAGCATCACGCGTTGCGCTAGCATCAAGACGAACCGTTGCGTCAGCATTCACTGAAGCCGGCGCATTAACACTCACCGAAGGCGCACTGTTGGTGATTTCGATAGACACAGTGTTTTCAGTTGAAACACCGCCATTCTCGTCAACCACACGGTAGGTGAAGCTATCGGTACCAGTCCAGCCCGCTGGCGTGGTGTAGGTTGCCACCATACCGTCGAAGCTTAATGTGCCGTTTTCAGTACCGCTAACAACCTCAACGCTCAACGCACCTGTTGGATCAACATGCATTGGTAATACCGCGTCGTACGACAGTTCACCAGAGCTTACATTCAGTAAGGTTAAGAACTCACGGCCTTGCTCACCAACTGCACTTGTCAGGTCAATGGTCAATGCACGAGAGTGGCTACCTTCAGCATCTACCGCTGCTACGTCACCGAATGTCGCAACATTGGCGGCCAAGTCAACTTGTACCGTACCATTGTCACCTTCTTCAATGAGCGCACCGTAAACACCGCCGTTCGCTGGGTAAGCACCGTCATAACCGTAGTAAACAGTTTGGCCTACAGTACCGGTGATATCTTCGATACCAATCGCTGAACCCCAGTATGGAGCCTGCGTGCCCGTTTCAATGTAGTTGTAATACACTTCATTGCTGCCCATACGGAACCATGCGTTGAAGGTATAACGCTCACCGTTATTCGCTTCTGGGTATTCAGCGCTATGCCATGCTAACGCGTTGTACCACTCAAGAATAACCCAAGTGCTGCCCGCTGCATTTACCAGCGCATAACGTAGCTCACCTTCACCAGTATCAAACTGGAAGTCTGACCATAGTGGCGCTGCAACACCATTGGTGCCATCAACTTCTGGCATAAAGCCAGGCATGTAGGCCGTGTTGGTGCGCTTGCCGCCTAATTCAACGAAACCGTTGGTCCACATCACTAAGGTGCTGTATGCCGCCTCACCCATGTACCACTCTAAACCAGCCGGTAGCGTTAAGGTTAGGTAGGTTTCATCACAACCTTCTAAACAGGCCTTCTGGTGGCCAATACCGTAAGCAGACTGCAACGTGTCAAGGCTTAAACCAGCAAATGGGAATGACGCTGAAGCATCAAACACAAAAGCTTCATCAGGAGTTTTCTGCTGCGTACCTACCCAAGTGTACGAACGCGTTTCGGCATTGTACTCAGATGAAGTGCGTGTGCTTAAATCTTCAGTGACCAACAACGAAGAATCGTCAACGACAAAGTTTTCATCCGTTGGGTACTGTACTGACAAGGTCACTTCTTCACCGGTGCCACCAAGTGCAGCAACCGCTGACATGGTAAAGTCAGTACCCGCTAACAGTTCACCCGCAGTAATACCCGAAGCAAGAATGCTTGAGTCTTCTGAAAGCGCTGTATAAATAGCGACAGGTAATACAGCATCGGCATAGGTACCACTTGCGTCAGTGAACGTCACGTGACCAAACTGCCAGCCTTCGCCAGCTAGCGCGCCATTGACTTCCATTTCAAACGTCGCTGAACCACCTGCTGCTAAGCTTAATGACTCAGTAAAGGTTGCAGTCACGTTCGGGTTATCAAAGGCTACAGAAGCTTGCCAGTTCGCCGTAGTGCTACCTAAGTTGGTCGCTGTACGGGTAAAGTTACAGGTGTTCACACACATGTTGTTGGCAAACGAAGCACGGTCGAAAGTTACGCCCACGTTCATTGCCGCTGGCATTTCAAGACGACCCGCACCCACGTCAAACGCGTCAGCAGCAGTTTCACCGTCTTCTTTTAAAATTCCGCCTTTCGCTGAAGTCATCAAAATCGACTTCACTTGCTTAGGCGTTACGTCGCCATAGCTAGCTAGAACCAGTGCCGCAGCACCAGCCACATGTGGGCCAGCCATTGAAGTACCGCTCATCATCGCTAAGCCTGGACCAGGCGCCGCAGACAAGATATCGCTACCTGGTGCTGCAATTTCTGGTTTCAAGAACGACGAGTCGCCATTCGGGCCACGCGAGCTGAAGTCAGACATAATGTCCACAGCGGCTTCATTAATCGCTTTAAAGTTCGGATTAATCGTCGCTTGCATGCCGGCTTCCCAAGCGGCTTCAATTTCAGCGCCAGCCGCTTGTAAAATAGACACACCAGGTAAGGTCGCTGCACCCATGCTCATAATAATCACGCCTTCAGCGTTGTTATAAAGCACCATGCCTACAGCGCCAGCATCTTGAACAACGTTAGCTTTTTGCTCAAACGAACACGAACCACGACTTACCAAGGCGATTTTGCCAGCAAAAGCATCAGCTGCAAATGCGTTACAAGCTTCAATGTTGGTGTCGTCAACTTGTGACGCAGGCAACAATTCAGCAGTAATCGGCGAGTTAACTTGGAAGTTACCATTACCCATGTACGCTTCAATTGGGTCAAAGCCTGTTACGTCAAGCTCGTTACCAAATACACGGCCCGTTTGCGTGCTAGCTACCGTAATGGTTTCTTCAATACAGCCTGGGCAACCAACAGTTACCGGGCCTGGGCCAGAGTTACCAGCCGAAGTGACAGTAACCACACCCATTTCGTCTAACGACTGCATAATGCTGGTGTAGTAGCTGTTTGCTGGAGAACCACCAGCGCCACCACCCCAAGAGTTGTTAATCACGTCAGCGCCATCAGCTGCCGCGTCTTCAAGCGCTTCTGCCAAGCTTAAGGTTAAGCCTGAACCACGACCATCGGTGGTGTTCCACAACGCTTTATACACCATCAAGTTGGCGCCAGGCGCAACACCTGAGAAGTTCAACGCTACGCCGTTGTAGGTAGCACTTACAGGGTTACCCACAGCGGTACCGGCAACGTGTGAACCGTGACCGTTCATGTCCCATGGCGAGTCCATAAACTCATCTGGGTGAACCGAGCTAACCGCTTCATAAAAACGGGCAACCGCAATCTTGTCGTTACAAACCGTTGGATTCGCGTCACACCAGTCGGCGCCAGCTTCACTGTCAACCGCAACCGGATCATGGCCGTTATCGGCAAACATTGGGTGATCAAAGGTCACACCAGTATCAATAACCGCAACATTGATGCCTTTACCAGCAGCGGCTTGGCCACCTAATTGTTGCCATGCTTGGGCCGAACCAATTAAGTCATTAGAAGCGTCCATATTCACGTAAACAACGCTGTCTTCGTGCACCGCTTTCACACCCGGCACACCGCGTAAACGTTGCTTCAAGTCACCGCCATGGTACTCAACAATCACACCGTTAAAGGTTAGCGTTAAGCTGGCTTTCTCTTGCAAGTCAGGAATACGTTTTTTCACTTCAGACATGACCAAGCTTTGACGCTTCGCCAAGTAATTCGCGTACGACTCAACCTTAGATGAGTTGATATCAAGACGTTTTTCGCCAGATGCTTGCGCTGAAGTAGCCTCAAAGCCCGCAATACCACCTTTATAAGTGGCCACTGCCGGCTCAACAAATTCAATTAAGAAACGCGTCGGTTGAAATGCTTCGCGCTGTAAGCCGCCTTGAACTTTCTGTGGAACTTTTTGTTCACGAAGTTCCGCAGTGCGTTCAACCGCTTTGATGCTCGCATCAACCGCTTGAAACTCTTGTGCCACCGCGGCCGACATGCTGGTTGCAGCAGCAACCGCGACGGCGAGTGTGGACCAACGAGCTTTTAGAGTTGTTTTCATTGCTCTTCCCTTGTGTCTGATAAATACAAAAACCTTTGTTCACGTGCACACTCGTGCACTTGTACAAAAGCACTGTACGAATTTACCACATAAAATTTACGATTGAAGCTATTTTGTTACTCAGGTGTAACAAAGTGTTTCAAAGCGCAAAAAAATACGTTTTAAGGGGCGGGCGTTTCTAACTGCAAGCGCTCGGCCAGCAGCACCGCTTGCGTACGGCTATACACGCCTAACTTGCGGAAAATAGCGGTAATATGAGCTTTCACCGTGGCTTCGGTAATACTCAATTGGTAAGCAATTTGTTTATTTAACAAACCTTCGTGTAACAAATACAACACGCGGTATTGCTGAGGGGTTAAGTCGGCGACTTTTTTGGCCAGTTCTTGATCTTCGTCCGTTAAGTTATCTAACCTGCCGCGCATGGCTTCCGGCACCCAAGTGTCACCTTGCAAAATCACATCAATGGCCTCGGCAATTTGCGCTGAAGGTAAACTTTTCGGAATAAAACCAAGCGCACCAAAACCAATGCACTTGGCCACAACAGTGGCGTCATCTGAGCCGGAAATAATCGCCACCGGCAACAACGGAAAGTCTTCACGAATACGAATTAACCCGTATAAGTCACCGCTGCCTGGCATGTGCAAGTCTAATAGCAGCAAATCAAGATCATCGTCTTCGCTAAGCGCCGCCAGCGTGGCGTCTAAATCGCCCGCTTCGCGCAGCGTTAACTCAGGATAATGGTTCGCGAGCGCGCCCTGCAGCGCCTCGCGAAACAAAGGATGATCATCCGCTATTAAAAATTTTGCCATATTCGATCCGTTCCACGTCGGTACGCGTCGCCCATACAATCACGACGCTGCGCGTCACCCAGCGTAGAACGCCGGGCTACTTGTTTAATCGATTTTCTATCAACGAATCTACCACAGACGGATCAGCAAGCGTAGAGGTATCGCCTAAGTTTTCAAACTCATTGGCAGCAATTTTGCGCAGAATACGACGCATAATCTTGCCCGAACGAGTTTTCGGCAAATCTGGCGTCCAGTGAATAAAGTCAGGCGTAGCAATGGGGCTCAACTCTTTACGCACCCAGTCACGTACCTCTTTGGTCAACTCATCAGACACTTCCGTGCCTGCCATCGCCGACACATACACATAAATGCCCTGGCCTTTCACATCGTGCGGATAACCCACCACCGCGGCTTCAGAAATCTTCGGATGCTCAACCAGCACCGACTCAATTTCCGCGGTACCCAAACGGTGACCCGACACGTTCAATACGTCATCTACACGGCCAGTAATCCAGAAGTAACCATCGTCGTCACGGCGCGCACCGTCACCCGAGAAGTACAAGTTTTTATACGCCGAGAAATAGGTTTGCTCGAACCGCTCGTGGTCGCCCCACAAGGTACGCGCTTGGCCCGGCCACGAGTCTTTAATCACCAAGTTGCCATCAACCGCACCCTCAAGCTCATTACCGTCGGCATCCACTAACGCCGGCTGCACCCCAAAGAATGGCCGCGTCGCCGAACCCGGCTTCAAGTCAGTCGCACCCGGCAACGGCGTAATCATAATGCCGCCCGTTTCAGTCTGCCACCAAGTATCCACAATGGGGCAACGGCTCTCGCCAATCACTTTGTAGTACCACTCCCAGGCTTCAGGGTTAATCGGCTCGCCCACCGAACCCAACGTACGCAATGACTTACGCGTCGAGGTTTCCGCAGCAGCAGTGCCCTTCGCCATCAACGCACGAATTGCTGTTGGCGCGGTGTATAAAATATTCACGCTATGCTTATCAACCACTTCACCAATACGGCCCACCCCCGGGTAGGTTGGCAAACCTTCAAAAATTAACGTGGTTGCACCGTTCGCTAACGGCCCATAAACAATGTAGCTATGACCAGTAATCCAGCCCACATCGGCCGCACACCAGTACACATCGTCTTCATGGTAATCAAACACCAGCTCGTGGGTCATCGACGCCCACACCATATAACCACCGGTAGTGTGCAACACACCCTTCGGCTTACCGGTTGAACCCGAGGTATACAAAATAAATAGCGGGTCTTCCGCGTTCATCACCTCTGGCTGACACTCCGCTGGCACATCTTTCACCAATTGGTCCCACGCCACGTCGCGGCTGTCGTCCCACTCGGTTTCACCGTGCGTTACTTTGGCCACCACCACATGCTCAACACTTGGGCAACGGTCATTACGCAAAGCCTCATCTACGTTAGCCTTCAATGGCGTGGTTTTACCACCACGACGACCCTCGTCGGCAGTCACCACAACCTTCACGCCACAGTCATTCACACGATCAGCAATCGCGTTTGGCGAAAAACCACCAAAAATAACCGTATGCACCGCACCAATACGCGCACAAGCCAACATCGCATAAGCCGCCTCAGGCACCATCGGCATATAAATCGCCACCCGGTCACCCTTCTTCACGCCCAGCTTCTTCAAACCATTGGCAAAACGCGACACCTCATGGTGCAGCTGCTTATAACTAATCTCGTCGCTCACACTTGGGTCGTCACCTTCCCAAATAATCGCCGTTTTATCACCGCGCTCCGCCAAATGACGGTCCACACAGTTGTAGCACGCATTCAAGGTACCATCTTCAAACCACTTAATGCTCACATTGCCTGGCGCAAAACTCGTCTCTTTCACTTTGCTAAACGGGCTAAACCAGCTTATACGCTGCCCATGCTCACGCCAAAACCCGTCAGGGTCTTTCACGCTCTGCTCATACATGGCTAAATAGTTGTCATTATTGACTAGCGCCCGCGCCTTGGCATCCGCCGGCACTTTATAAGTCTCGTGCTGCATAAAACCTCCTTTAACTGCAAATACGATATTAGCTATTGGATATCGGATATTAGCGATATAGCCAGCATCGCTCTCTCTAATTTCTATTATCCAATAGCTAATATCGTCGTCGCTCTCTCTAATATCTGATATCTAATAGCTAGTATCGTTTTTGTACTTTATCAGATATTGAGCTCGATCAAGCCATTAGACCATAGTCTAGATTGATAACTAGCGCATCATGTTAAAAGCTTAAACCATACGTATTTCGTTATTCGTGCACTTCGTTGTTCGTGCGTTCGGCTTCGCCTCACTGTTGGTGATTGGCTTTTCCGAACAGCGCGCAGTGCGAACCAACAGCGAAGCGCACGAATAACGAATAACCTATAAAGCCGCGCGAAGGCACCCGGCTAATATCCAATATCCAATAGCTAATAACGTATTTGATCTTACAAAACAGGAGCACAGCAATGTTGCACAAAAACCTAACCAAATCGCTAATTGCCAGTGCCGTACTTACCGGCTTCGCAGGCGGCGTAGCCACCACCGCACAAGCTGCCGACGGCCCAGAATGGTCATTTAGCGGCTATGTAAAACTCGATGCCATGATTTCAGACTATGGCGATGGCTCAGCCGGTAATGGTACTGACCGCAACATTGGCCGTCAGTTCTATATTCCAAGCTTAACCCCGGTGGGTGGCCAAGGCGATGACCAAGTCACCGACTTCCACGCCCGCCAATCGCGCTTCTTCTTCGACGTGAAACAAACGCTGGAAAACGGCGAAGCCATTAGCGGCCGCATTGAAATGGACTTTTTGACCCTACCAAGCGGCGACGAGCGTATTTCTAACTCGTACGCGCCACGCTTACGCCAAGTTTACTTAACCTACAAAAACTGGATGATCGGCCAAGCCTGGTCAAACTTCCAAGACTTGAGCATTTTGCCAGAGTCAGTTGACTTTGTTGGCGCCACCGACGGCATGGTGTTTATGCGTCAGCCGCAAGTACGTTATACCGACGGCAACTGGTCGGTATCTGTTGAAAACCCAGAAACCACCGTGAGCTTAATCGATCCAGGCACAGGCGCTGTGTCTCGCCAAGCAACCGGCGAAGGCTTAATGCCAGACTTTACTGCGAAGTGGAAAAACAAAACCGGAAACTTGTCATACAGCGTGGCTGGCTTAGTTCGCCAACTGGCTTACGACATTGACGGCGATGGCTCTGACGAAACCACTGCCGGCTACGGCATCACCATTGGCGCCAAGTACGCGTTTGACGGCGGCAACGACATTCGTGCGTCGTTCACCACCGGTAAAGGCATTGGCCGTTATTTAGGCTTAAACACCTACAACGGTGCCTACGTAACGCCTGGCAACAACCTAGAGTCACTCGGTGTTAGCGGCGTCACTTTCGCGTACCGCCACCACTGGACCGACACCACCCGCTCAAACTTTGTTTACAGCCGTGGTTGGGCCGACAACAAAGACAACCTCGAAGGCTCCTTGGCGACCGAATTCACCCAGCGCATTGGCGTGAACGTGATGCACTCAGTCGACAAAAAGCTCACCTTCGGTGGTGAAGTCTCACTAGCCAAGCGTGAAAACGAAGCTGGCCAAGACGGCGACTTAACTCGCCTGCAATTCATGGCCATGTACAGCTTCTAAAGTGCAACGACGATATCGGCTAGCAGATATCAGATAGCAGATAACTGCGAAAGGAAAAGGCACCGAGAGGTGCCTTTTTTAATACTGACCACGTGATATTAATATCTAATAGCTAAAATCGTTTGTGTCTTTCATCAAACCAACGCATTGAAAACGTTGCTGCGGGCAGCAAGGGCTTGATGGGCTTGAGGATGATGCTGATGCGCACCGGTCGTACAATCAGCCGCGGCACACCAAACAAATCCGTTAAAATGCCCTTCGTCTTAGTCTATAGCTGCATTAGAGAAGGAAGACGTTAGACGTTAGACGTTAGACGTTAGACAGGAGAGTGTATGGTATGCCCTTTATTTTTTCGCTGTTCAGTTGCAGCAGAAAAGTTACAAATTAGCATGCTCAAATGTAACTTTTCTGCTGCAACTGAACACCTTTTTATTTAAGGGGTACCCCATACACTTAGCCTGACGCTTAGCCATACAGTTAGCCTGACACTTAGCCATACGGATAGCCTGGCACTTCACCTGAAGCTTAAACGCTAATTGGAACACGGAGTGCCAAGTCACGGTTCAAGCGCTGCGCTTCAGTTTCGCATATCAGTGGGCCGGTCGGGGCCGGAGCACCGAGCCGGAGCACGGGGCCGGCTCCAAGTGTATGTTGTTAGACTACACCATGGGTTTGGTGACGTTGCCGTGGGCGCCGGCGCGGTTGAAAATACTGGTAATACGGGCCGAGCGCACAATCAGCCAGGTCATGCCGAACAAACCTAAGCCCAACGCCAACGCTAGCCAGCGGTTGTATACCGTAGTCGAATAAATGCCGCCGTTACCAACTGGCACCGGCTCTACCGGTGCAATGGGCAAGCCATAGCGATTCGCCAAGTTTTTAATGCCAATAAAGTGCACGCCCGGAATATCTTCTTGCAAGAAATAGCCCATCACGGTGTCGACCGCGAACGCGCGCGCTGGGGCGTCTTTTTGCAGGCCCGACTTAAACATATCGTCAATACCTGGCGGGCCCACAATCGTTGCACCACCGCCCACATTCACGAACGCTTTGTAGCTGCGATCAGCCGAATATTCACGGAAGATCGCAATACGGTCGGCCACCGCTTCTTGGTAATTGGCCGGTTCAATCATGGTAATATCAGCGCGGTTAATCGACCCACGTAGCGAATCAATGCCTTCGTCCGAAATGCCAATACCGCGGTCTTCAATACCGCCTAGCGAGGCATAAATTGGTTTCATCGAAATCACCCCAGCGGCACGCAGCTCGCGCTCCATGTCCAACCAAGTAAAGCCAGGCACATTGGCGCCCCATTGTGACGACGACGCCGACGCAATTATAACGGCATCGGCGCCCAATGCTTCAAGCGCAGAATACACAGCTAAGTTCATGGCCGGAAACGAGCCAGAAACCGTAACCGCCACCAAGTCGCCTTGTTGCACCCCGGCTTCGGCTAATAACTTCACCGCCACCGCGGCCCAGTTAGGGTTCACCGTGGTTTGTTTTGACTCGCGTCCACCTTGGTTGGTGGTCACAATGGAGTTCTCTAAGCCAATTAAGCCTGAGCGCTGTGGGTCAAACTCTGGGTTAATGGGCGCGCGGGCAGCACGCAATGGCTTCAATACGTCCATGCCTTCGCGCATAATTTTGGCGGCGTTCACCATGGTGGCGTAGTTTTTATCCACCACCGGGTCGCGTTGACGCAGGTTTTCTGCCAACACCAAGGCTAATAACGCCAATGCAATCAAAAATACTTGGCCCCACAGCGGAACACCTGAAGAGCGCCAATAAATCTTGGTAAATTTGCTCATGTTAATACTTCTCCTTTACCTAACTAGTGCTTACCAACCCGGCATTTGAAACGCGCGACTCGCTTCGTACATGTGCAGCGACTCGGGCATAATGGCGATCAGCGCTAAGCGCACCAGTACCGCGGTTACGGCTAAACCGCATAGGGTTTGCAACACGCCTTGGCGCTCAAACCAAATAGCAATCAGGCCCGGAATAATGTAGCCAATAATGCTGCTTTCCATCACCATCATCATAAAATTCGACTCTAGCGCTTGTACTTGCGCTTGCGCTTCGTCTACGCCGGCTATCATTTGCAAGTCGGTCCAATTCACAAGGTTGCCAATAAACAAGTCAAACAGGCCGGCAATAATATAACCGGTTAGAATCATGATGATGGTTTGACGGCGGCCATACACAATCACGAAGCTAGAAACGATTTTGACAATTAAATAGGTTACAAAAGCAGCAACCAGCGTCAGAATAAGACTTAACGGGTCGGTCAGTTGCAGGGCAACATAACCCGGTACCACTAACCCACCGGCCGCCAAGCCTAGAGTTTGTGTGAGTAGCAATGTGAAAAACAGGCCAATACCTATGGCCACGGCCAATATATTCAGCGCTATCATAATTCTTCCTCGTTTACGGCTCGGTTTTGGAAAAAGCGCGCGACTTCTTCGCCGCCACCATGAATATTACACATGCCGACAATCAGCGCGTTACCCAGCGATTGTTCCAGCAATACTTCGGTAATTTCAGTCATATGTGCGCCCTCCATGACCAGTAATTTGTCGGGGTCTAACCCGAATTTCATGGCTTCACGCACAAAAATAAAGGTGCCAGAGCCCATCAACACCACTTTGTCGGCGGCGGTCCAATCAACCACGGCTTCGGCCATTTGTTGGGATCGATGCGGTCGGTCGGCACGGCAGTTGATCAGCATGATCGACCGCCGCGGTCTGCCCGCATCGGCGGCAGTGTCGGCAGCAGTGTCGGCTTCAGTGGCGATGCCATGCTTGGCCAGCATGTTTTCCCAAATGCGTCCGGTCGACTCAGGGTCATTGGCGGCGAAGGCATTGACAAACACCAGCTCGCGCTCAAAGTAACGCACGTGCAGCACTTGCATGGCGCCGGCTTCGGGTTCAAGCGCGATCATGCCCTGCAGAGCGGCGTCGCGCTCAACGCCCAAGTGAGCACACACTTTCAACGCCAAGGCGACGTTTTCAGCGTGTTCGGCGTATTTGAATTGCGCGAGGGTATCGTCAGAAATAGCAGCAACTTCATCTTCGGTTACGCCATGCAGTTCGCTGTGGCGGTCGTGGCAGGAATCTTTGAATACATCGAGTAAGTCACGCTCGGCAGTGAACAAGTTGCCGCGCACGGGCGTGCTGCCCGCTAATGCTAGCGCCACATCGCGCTCACCGGGGCCCATGACGTCGAGGTGATCCGCCCGCGCGTTGGTAATCACCCCAACGGTAGAGCGCACCATGCGCAGCTCGCTTAGGCTTTGGTAATGGGGCTGCAGCGCCATGCATTCCACCACCACAATGTCGGGCTTCAGGGTGGCCATGCGTTTAAGCATGCGCATTTGCTCAATAATATTGGCGCCGCTAATGCGGTAGATGGGAAATTCGCGGCCGTCAGGGTCGGTCATGGCGGCGGCTGAGCCGGTGGTTTTGGCGCACACGCGCTTGCCACCACCGCGCAGGCCAGCGGCAATAAGCCGCGTGACGCTGGTTTTGCCGCGCGTGCCGTTCACGTGCACACGCACCGGAATGCCACGCAGCAACAGCCGGTGCCGCAGCGCCTCAAAGGCGCCACCCAACACCAGCAACAACCAAATTAATATGACAATGCCGAGTAATACAGGAAATGACATTGGCTAATCCCTTTTCTTTAGAATGTAAATTACCTACATAAGTGTATGTAAGTAATAGACGAAAAGATCGGGATTAACCAAGGTTTTACGTTTGTAGCCCTTACTTCAGCATGGCCTCAAGTTCGGCCTTGGTTTTTTCGAGCATGAAGGTTTCGTACATGGCTTGTTCAGACATTGGGTCAGCATCGACGCCGCTCATGTTCATCATGTTGTCGAACAATTGCTTCGGCTCGTCCATAACCACTAACGCGCACAGCTGCTTTTGGCCGTCAATTTGCGCCAAAGTAACTTCTTTCGGCACTGAGCCTTCAAGCACTTCAGAGCTTAGCTGCTGGCTAGCCTGCTCAAAAGAGCTGCTTACTTCGGCTTGCACACCTTCCGTGGTTTTACTGCTGTAGGTTTTATCCAACACCGCAGCACGGGTACGAATTTGCTGGGCAAGGTCGTTACGTGCAGCGGCAATAACCTGCGAGCGATCAATTTGCATCTGTCCGCTCCACTGCACACATTGCGAGCTCGCTAAAGCACCGTCAACCACAGGGTTAAACACCCAGCTTGGTGCGTTGTCTTGCTCGTTTTTGGTTACTTCACGCATGGTGTTCGCGCCGTCGTTAGAGCTACAAGCAGCTAACGTCATGACAGCGCCAAGCGCCAATAACCCTTTGAATTTGTTGTTCTTCATAGATTAAATTCCTCTTGGTAATATTTTTGGCGCGAAGTAACTTTGCGCAAATAATTTTTGGTTTCAGTGGCCGGCAAGTTCGCCATTAAACGGTCATAAATCTGCCGCGCCGTCATGCGGTTCGCTACCCGCGTTGCATCCGCCAACTTGTTGCTATTGGCAATGGCTTTTGACACGTTGCCAGGGCCTGTGTTGTATGCCGCAATAGCTAAATACAAACGGCTTTCTGTGTCGCGTACATCTTTGAAATAGCGATTATTTAGCAAGTGTAAATAAATCGTGCCCGCCTGTACATTCTGATCGGGGTCATACAAATAATCGGCCGACAGCAATTGCTGCTCACCATGCATGTATTCGGTGATATCGCGGCCGGCGGAAGTTGGCACAATTTGCATTAAGCCAAACGCCGGAATAGGCGAACGAGCCAACGGGTTAAAACTAGATTCGGTATGAATAATGGCCATAACCAAAGCGGGCGACAAGCCGGCCTGCGCTGCATAAGCCTTCGCCAATGGCAGCATGCGGCTAGCGCGATCATTACCGGCAGCTGGCGGCAACTTCACCTTCACCACGGTACGGTCGGCACGGCGTTCAACCTGCGCTTGCTGCTTGCTCACTTGGGTAAACTGCTCCGGCAACACCGACTGCCCTTGCATGCGCGCCGAGCTGCGCACATTGCTAAAATTCATGCCTGCAGAAATATGAATGGGGTCTTGGCTGACTGCCGTCGAAAGTTTGGTAGAGCCTAGCTCGCGCACTTGGCGCAACGCCTCGTTTACCGCGCTTTCTGTGTCAGCCGTGCCTTTACCACCAGAACCAGCACCAGCGTCCAGAATTTCCACCGTCACGGTATCGGTTTCATAGTCCACCGTGGTGCGCTGACGCTGGTCGTCGCTGTATTTCACCCACTGGGTTTTATTGGAAACCTTGGCGTCGCTCCAATGTTCGCGAAGCTGCTGAATGTAATCCGCTTCGGCTTGCTGCCAGCGCGCCACAAACTCGGCAAAGGCTTTTTCTTGATCTTGCTTAAACTGCGAAAATTGCTTTTGGTTACGTTTTTTAAATTCAGCAAAGTCTTGTGCCTGCGCTGCTGCAACAGGGCTAGTGGCCAACTGGCTAAGCACCACGGCACTAGCCACCACTGCATTAGCCGCTACAGCACTAGCCACTACAGCACTGCTTGCTAGTACACCGCTCGCAAAGAAGCCATACGCCGCCATCGCCGTCGCTACGCCCGCACGTTTCAATGCTGGCTTGCTTGTTGGCATGCTTGCTGGCTTAAAAATAACTGGATAAATCTTTGGCTTGTTCGGCTTCATAGTTGCGTTTCCCTTGCTGTGCTGCCGGAATCAGGCGCCGGCAGTCTACTGCGTCACACTGTGTCGCAAGCGCGAGCGCGATATCGTATTCGTGGCCTGCAATATAAATCTGCATGGCGGTAGCGCGTGCTTCATCCAATTGCAGCGCTTGCGCATCAAGATTGCTCTGCAAATAATTCAGTTGTTGCTCTGGCGCAGCTAGCTTGGCAATCAGCACCACGCCGTCGGCTGCACTCACTGGGTTACGTAGCGCCAACCCTAGCAAGCTTTTCAACTGCTCAGAGGTCAACTCCGAGTGCATTTGCCAAGCAGCGCGCACTGCCGTTCCTGCTAAATTCGCGGCGCTATCACCCGGCTCTACGCTGCCAGAACAACGAATTTCTTCGTCGTCATGGCTCAGCACCTTAAAACCGTGAATTTCGCCGGCAAAATAGCCCGCTTGCTCAGCAATGCTAAACCCCACCTGCTCGGCCAACGCATCACGCGTGGCCTGCAAATGAGGTTGCACCAACTTATTGCGGCACAGGCTTACCCAAGCTTGCTCTGGCAACTTGCGGTCAATCACCACAGTCGCTTGCGAATCGGCATTCGCCAACCCAGCCGCAGGGCTAGCCGCCAACGACTCCCCCGCAACCGCCAACCCAGTCACGCCAATACCCGTGACCAATAGCCCCGATATAAAACGTGCCGCGCTAAGCATTATAAGTCATCTTCCTTCGACACTTTACCCGACGCACCACGCGGGTTCGCACCCTTGTTGTTCACGCCACCGCGTGCATCACGTGCGTCTTTGCCCCGCGCCTGTTGATCACGCGCGGCTTCTTTGGCCGCGGCGCTTAACGACGGCGCGTAAACTGCCACAGTATACTGCCAGTAGCCGTCTTCACTGACAAAGCTACGCAAGCCAACGCCTGGCGGTAATTGGCCTTTGGTTAACGAGCCATAGTCTTGGGTTTCTTTGAACTGGTTCAAAAACACCGTGCGCTCTTGGTCAAGTTTTTCGACTTCGCTTGGGTCTTGCAACACAGGGTCTTCATATTCGAACTGTTCAGTTGACTCTACTTGGCTTTCGTCAAAGCTACCGCGCCAGTAAATTTCTTCACCTTGCATGGTGCCTAACAACGCAGCACGAGCGCGCGTTTGCGACTGGCGCATAGCCGCGTCGGCCAAACGCGAAGCAATACGGGCGTTATTATTCTGACGAATAATGGCAGAACCAAAGCCCATCAGCACCACTTCACCAGTGTTGGCGTTGGTTAATACTTTTGCGCCAAGCGGCGGCATCACACCTTTTTGAATGTCTGAAACCACTTGTTTAAACACTTCGTTCGGGTCTGAAACCACGTTCACCGCACCCGTGTTAGCTTGAATTTGCTCACGGGTTTTCGGGGTTGAAATCACACTAATACGCACTGATTTTTTGTCGGTGTCGTCAAACACATCGTAAGTCACATAACCAGCCAGTGAGCCGGCAACTGAGTCAGCACAGCCCTCTTTGCTGCTAGTTGAGGTGTTACCCATGCTGTCGGTGCCACTGTCAATGTAGTCCATTTGCATGCTAACTAAGTTGCTACATACAACTTCCGCGCCTTTTTGATATTCCACCAAACCCTTTTTGGCCGCCAAAAACGCTTGGTTATAAGCCGCGCGCTTCGACAATAAAGTCGCATTAATGTTGTCGTAGGTTTGGTATGAAGCCGACCCCGTAGACAGCAAGCCTACGCCGCTACCCACGGCAATGGTCATCACGCCGTCTTGGGTATTATCAATAAGCTGTTGGTGAGCAACACTCACTGCCGTTGCTTCATCGGCGGCAATCACAATACCGTCTTCAACAACCACGTCTCCTTGTGGCTCGACCGCTTGCCCTGGACGCGCGGGTACCATGTCGGTTAAGTCAAAGTCCTGCGCCTGTGCTGGCACTGCCGCACACCCCATCCAAGCTGCCATGACGGCGACAGCGATACGATTTTTTGTCATCGACTTCATAGGTCGTCCTTAATTAACAAAGAATAATTAATTATAAAAATAGAATTTGAAATTCGTTTTCAAATTGCGCTTGTGGCAACGGGCCATTCAACACGGGGCCTAACGCCTGCTGCAGCGCTGAGGCTAAATCAGCGGCGCTGCCGTTATAGCGCAATTGCGCTAACACCGTTGAACTATCGCCACCAACCACCACGTCACGTACGCCGCCGATGGTACGCAAGATACCCGGCAGCTCCTGGCTAGAAGCCATGTACTTACGGGCAATTTTAATTTCATGCACCATACCGCCTTGCGCCACCACCTTCATAAAGGCTTGGCGCAACGTTTGTTGCAACGCCTCGGTTTGCGTCGGGTCGGCTAAATGCACTTCCATCAAGTCATTCATCACCATGTCAGAGTCAGGCAATGCCAACAAACTCGGATCATTGCGCCATTTGCCGTAAATATTACCCGATAAGTCAGCCACCTGAACATTAAAGTCTAAGCTAGCATTGTTGCCACGACGGCGTAAATCACCAAACGCGGTAACTGTTAATGGCGCCGTTTTGCTCACTTCAATGCCGTTTTCTGACAACCACACCGCAATAAAGCTGCGTAACGGCTCTGGCGCGTCTACATTCACCCGCGGCGAACCAATGGCTTGCAATAAATCATTGCTGGCCTGGGCCACATCTTGTTGTGCCACCACTGCTTCTAAGGTTACTTTCACGCCACCGTTAGGTAACTGCTGGGTGTCTAACAACTGCCAGCGCTTGACAAAACCATCGCTGCGCGAGTGCAACTGTTGCGCCAATACGTCGCGCATGGATTCCTGCACGTCATCATTATTTTGCGCAAATTCTGAGTTGGAATATTGAGTAAAATTATTCTGCAACCACACGCCAACCACTTGCGAAACCGCACGCTTCAAGCCGTCCATTTCAGCAATTTGGCGCGCCGTTTGACCAGTTTTTGAAGGCCAACCTTCGCCATCAACCACCACCGCAACTTCGGCCGCAGCGTCGTCCCACTGCAAGCCGTCGTCGCTAACTGAGTCAGCGTCAGCGCCCTGTGGCAAAGTAACCACCACACAGGTGTCGTTGCCCTGAATATAAGGCTTGCCTAACACCACCGGCAGCGCCTGCGCCGACAGGCCGCTTTGGCTGCCTTGCTGCAAGCTTTCTAGCCAGCTAATTTGCGCTTCGTTGTCCACGCTGCTAAACGAGTCAGCACTGCGTTGAAATTCACGTAGCGCCGCCCCTTGCAAAAAGGTTGCCAGCTCGCTGGTTGCCTGCGCTTGAGCTTGCGCGACAGCAGTTGGCCCGCGCCCATAGGCACAGGCTTCTGCATAAATATCGCCATGGCTTTTAAAGCCCACGCTATCGGCCACAACAACGCTGGCTACCAAGCCACAACCCATCGCCAATAAACGATACGATTGTGTGCGTTTTATCATGTGCGGTTCTCCAAGAAGTTTGCTGGGGTACCTACCGATACCGCAAAAATTTTGACGCCGTTGGCTGGGCGATAAATACCGTTTTTAGCCACATTTTCCACTTGCTCTGCTACGTCACTGTTTTTCCACTGAGTAATTTCGCCAATGGCGCTGTTACGCGAAGGGTTCACGTGCGCCACACCAATGGGCTCCACAAAACCGGCTTCGTATTGAAAAATAATCATGGTTTCGCCCGGTAAAACACCGGCGTTTTGGCCACGGTCTAGGCTCACTTGGTTGCCCTTAATACCCATCACCTGTGCGGTGGCTGGCATTTCTGACAACATACGAGTGAGCAAAATATCAATACCGCGCGAGGCCATGTCGTTAATCACCGCGTTTACATGCGCCGAGTCAAAATAACGGAAGCCGCTAACATAACGGTTATTGGCCATAATGAATTTCAGCTCGTTACGCTCGCGCACATCACCCGAAGTCACCCGCACTTTACCTAAGTTCGGGTACGACATCAGCTCACGCGTGAACGGGTTCAATACCGCTGAAGTCAGCTCCAAGGTGTAGTCCATCCAACCGGTAATACTGCCTTCGTTTTTCACTGTGCGCAGAGTGTCAATTTTTACCACGTAGTCTGGCTTTAACACGCGCTCAGCACTAGCGCGCTGCGCCAAATCACGCGCGCCTTGCTGCTCTAAGTAAGTTTCTTTTTCAGCGGCAATTAAATCATCGTCTTGAGTAATAATACGGAACCGGTTAATGCCACTAAATTGGTTTTCTAGCATCATCAATAACTGGTTGTCGTCATACTCACGCAATGCTTGCACGCCTTGGCCTTCACCGCCCACGTCGGTGCCACCAAAGTACATACGCACCACGGGTTTCTTCAGTGGGCAACCGTCGTTTTCGTTGCTCGGGTCAAAAGTACAACGGTCTAAGCCTTGGGTGTCAAAATAGGCCGGAATTTTAATGTCGCTGTCTTTAAAGTCATAAGCACTACGGGCAACCTGAGCCTGCGAAGAGCGGTTGGTGACGTTGGTTTTGCTGGTTTGCTCAGCAGGTGTCGACTGACACGCTGACAACACCAATACCGCCAGTGCCGATACACTAATTTGTTTAAATTGCTTTAGCTGCATGAAAATTTTCCTAGTCATTCACAGGTTTAAAAACCAATTATTGAAACAACCACACACTCAATGGGCGGTCTAATAAATCCAGAATTTGTTGCTCAGCGTCCTGCTCAGCCTGGCTAGCCGAGTTACCTTTACCAACGGCGCGCAAGGTTTGCTGCTGTAATACTTTGGTTGGCGTGCTGGCCGGTGACACATGCACCACCACTTCGCGCCGCTCAAAAAACTGATTGCCTTTGTTGGCTGTTTGCTTTTTCTGCGTCAAACGCACCCACAAACGATCGTTTTCGGCACTGGGCAGCTGCGCGCTTAAGCCACCAACTAATGGCGTTAAGGTGCGGTCGGCAATCACGCGTACGCCGGCAACTTGCCACACACTTTGCACATCGCGCTGCAATTGCTCCAGCTGCATGCGCAGCATAGGTTGGCCGCCACCTAGGGCCGCCATAGCACGCTCTAAGCGCAATGCGTCTAAAATTTGTTGACGATACTGCAAGGCCCACAACAGCTGTGCCGTTTCGTCGTCATACGGAAACGCCAAGCTTTCAAAAGGCCGCACTTGATCGTGCAAACTGCTAATAATCGCTTCTTTGGGCACCGCTAACAGCACCGCAAACTCTATCCCGTCAGGGCTTTGTAATGCAGCCGCGCGTTGCTCTTCAATGCTTTCTACCTTAACCCCAAGCGCCTCAATGGCCGAGCGTTGCTCAAAGTCATCACGCACAGTGACCGCGGCGTTAGACTTGGCACGAGCCATTACACTGCGTTGCAACACTTGCACATCGGTCGAAATTTGCAGCACCACTTCCGCCAAAGCATGTTGGCGGGCAGCGCTTTTAGAAGCGCCAAAACCCAAGCCATACAGGTGGGTGTCTGGGTAATCAGAGGTAGGCGCAAAAACCCACTGCGGCCACTGCGCCAACTCATTGGCACCGGCTTGCATGGGTTCCTGTGTAGGCTTTTGCATGGGCTTCAACATGGAAGCTTGAGCTGTGCCTGTTGCTGCTAAAGCTAGCAGCAACAGCGCACCAAACCACTTCAAGAATGCCATTACGACTTCGCTTCTAACTCAGTCTGTAAAGCATTAATTGCTTCAATGGTTTCTTCGTCAATTGAAATCAACTCGCTTGCTTCAGTCGCTAAAGCCAAGTGGTCTTTCGCGCGCTCTAAAGCTAAGAACACGTTGTTTTGCGGAGTTTGTTCACCGCCGCCCATTAAACCACCCAACGATGACAACGCCATCGCTTGTGCAATATCACTGTTGTACTGAGCTAAAATATACGCAGCTTTACCGCCCTCAAGAACGATTTCGGCCAAAAGCTTTGCGTTTGCTTCACGTACAGACTCTAGTGCAGCATTGTAAGCAGCAATTTTAGCGGCAATTTTTTGATCTTCAGAAGGTGCCGTTGCGTCAAACTCAACAATCGCAAGCTTTAACTGCTCAGGTGTTGATTCGCGGTGGGCATACAAAAATGCTTGTACGTCAGCGTGGTTTTCAGCTTGTGTACGGTATTCTTGCATCACCTTCACTTGGCGCTCTGCAATAGAAGCAGCAATATTAAAAAACTCATCAGCCCCTGGTAATACAGTCACTTTGTCATAACCCAACTCATCCATTTGAGCGATAACATGGTTCATGTATTGAAAACGGTCCATTGAGGCTTTTTCTTCGTCACTCGTTGATGAACAACCAGTGATAACTAAAGATGCGGCAAGTAATGCCGGGGCAAGTAACTTTTTCATTGTTATGGTCTCTCCATGAATGGTATTCGTCATCCAGATATCTGGAATTGCAAAGTAAATAATTTGTAAACATGTTGCAAGAATTTTTTTTAACATTTGCCAATTTGTTCTTGAACACGCGCCCTATTCAATGGCATATTTGACCCCTGTTTACATAATCTTTACGCTTTTCGGATGAGGCGGCCATGAACAACAAACTGCAGAAAAAAACAACAAAATCAACTATGTTATTGGTTATAGCCAGTACGATTGGGCTGACATTAAGCGCTCCAACCCAAGCACAAGAGCTAAAATTGGCCGACGAGCAATTTTCTGAGCAGTATGCTTCCAACGTTCCGGTCAGTGGCCGCATTTTGGTCGGCACCGTGCTGGTCGGTAGCCTTGGGGCGAATGCGAGCTCTGGCGAGGGTTCCGGCGAGGGTTCCGGCGAGTTTGCCGTGCGCCTGCCAAGCACCACAGTCAAAGACGTGTGCGTAAAAGTGCAGTCGCGCGACGGTAGTTACAGCTCAGAAAATAGCTACCAGCTTGAGCAAGCCGAAGCCGGCGGCGTTTTCCCGCTAGAATACCCGTCCAAGCATATCGATATGTTAAAAGACATGAAGGCAAACGAGATCGCGGTCGTCAGCACACCCGGCAAATGCACCAACAGTCAACAAATCGATAGCGTATATGTCAGTTACCGTGGTCAACCGGCCGACGACAGCAAGTTATATGTATTAGCAAACTCAGGCCGCAGCGACGTGTTCATGCGCCTGCAAGTAGCCAACAGCAATAGCAATTATCGTTGCAGCACCATCACTGACGGCGTACGCACCGGCTTCGACACCATGTGTGAATTAGACATGGCCGCCCTGCAGCCAGGTGAAAACAAAATCACCTTGTTGCGCCGTCAGTCTGGCCGCATGTTGCCGCCCGTTGAATTTAACTTGTTATTCTAATGCGCCTATCATTTATGAGAGACAGCACCCGCCTCGGCTTTTTCGTCATTGTGGCGCGTCGCTTGCGCCATCTTATGCAGTGTGGGTGGCCACGACGGTTGATCATTCTTAGTATTGTTACCGTCATGATTAGCCTGTTGGCCTATGTCATGTTCGCCGAGCGGGTGAATATTTATACCGTGAGCGCCAAAACCGATATTTTAAAGGTGACTATTGCCGAAAACGGCATTAACCAATGGGAAATTCCGCAGCACGCTGAAATTATTGACTTTTTCGCCGCCGAACAAATTCCGCTTGAAGGCTCTGAAAGTTACATTCACGTGGCCGCCGGTACTGTGGTGACCATGACCATTGATCACAACAAAGAACGCTTAGTGATCACCCTCGAGAACAATAGCGAAGGTGGCTCTGTGGGCGAGGTAGAAAGCAATTTCAACTACACCCCGTTGGGCCAATACGTCGATATTATTTTCACCCAACCACAACAGCTTATATTCCCGTTTCGTGGCTCCATGATTTTGGGCGACGACGTGGCCGCTGGGGTGGATGCGGTGCTGCGCGAAGGCAGCATTCGCATTATTGAGCAAGAATTACTAGGCGACGTGCGTTATATCTCGGGCGAGTTTCAATTAGACGAAGGCGACCGCGTTACACTGCATAACGACTTTGAATACCAACAAGACGTGGTGCTGCGCGGCTTTGTCCGCTATGAACCGGGCGAGCCTATGGCCGTGACCGCTCACGGTGAAACCACTGTCGCCCGCGTTGAACGTATGGGCAGCACCGGCTACGACGCCAAAACCTCAATGTGGAAGCGTTTCGCCAATGACCCTGTGGTTATCGCCATGACCAGTTTGTATGCAGTCATGTTCTTAATTCTAGAAATGATGGTGCTGTTGCGTAGCATTTTCGCCGTGCCACGCAATGAAGAGCAGCAATAGCCATGAGCTTAGGTTATTTTCGTCGTCAGGCTGTTGCGCTGGCTGTTTTTACCGGTGTAGCAGGTGTTAGCACGGCCTATGCCCAAGCCACCGACATCACCCAAACCTTTGTCGAGGCGGGCGAAATTGGCCAAGGCTTCTTATTAAAGCGCCTAGACGCCTGTTACTTAATCACCCCAGAGCACGTCGTCAACGACGCATTTTTTGCCAGCGTCACCGCCGGTAATGCCGAGCGCAGCCGCGGCGATGCAACCGCAATTCAAACCTTAGGCTATGACTTAGCTATTTTGGGCGTTACCGGTAACGCTCAACGTGCGTGCGGCATTGACTACGCCAGTTTCGTCAGCGCCACCACCGACGTTTTAAAGTCATTAAAAAGCGCAACCCAGTTAAGTGTGAGCACCATTAGTGCCGACGGCGCGCGCGTACTCACCCCAGCCAATATTGCCTCGGTTGATCTGTTGCGCTTGTATATTCAACCAACCGACGCCAATACCCCACTCATGCAAGGCATGAGCGGTAGCTTGGTGTTCGCCGGCAACACCCCGGTCGGCATGTTGCAGTCCGTGGACGCCAGCACCAGCCAAGGCGTGGTGCTGCGCATTGACCGGTTGCTTGAAACCATTAATCCATTTTTCAACGACGGCTTAAGCATTACTAGCGAAACACCGTTAACGCAGTTGCAGCAAACCCTAGAGCTAACCGCATGGTCGCATGCCTCACCGGCGCAAATCAGCGCGCAATTTATCAGCGACGGCGACAAAACCAGCCACTGGCGTTACCGTTTGCAGCAAGGCCCGCAAAGTATTGGCGAACACAATCCGCTGCATGCCTACAGCATTGCCAACCAAGTGCGCTTGCAGTTTAGTTTAGGCGCAGAAGCACCGGTGCAGAATATCAGCAGCATAACCTTCAGCAACTATAGCGATGAGCGCGACAGTTTTATTCGCGACTTTGAAATTTTGGCTAGCCGGAAAGCTGAGGGTGCTGGCTGGGTGCCAGTTTATGCGGGCACTTGGATGATCGGCGAGAAAGATAAAACCGTGCAACTAAACAACGTGGCCGCACGGCGGTTAATGCTGGTGGCGCGTTCGCACTGGAACCCAGACGCCACCGACATTGTTATTTCAGAAGTGACTATTACCAATAACGAATAACGAATAACGCGCGTTAAAACAAATCAATGGAGGCGGGTAAGCTAATACCGCCACACACCACGTTACCACGCAGCAAGCTGCTGTCGTCTAACTCAAACTTGGCGCTACACGCATTTTGGCTCAGCGTAACTTGAATTCCAGCCACTTCACCCACGCCATTGTGGCTGCCGCTAAATTGGCGCACTTCAAAGCGCCCGTTGTGCTCGTCATAGCCACGCACCTGCACATTCAGCACACCACCGAGCGACTCGCGCAAGCGGTTGGCATTGCGGTCATCACCTTCGCCAAGCTCTACTCGTAACAATTGGGTCTCGTTGAATCTGTGGCTTAAAGTAATCGCACGGGCCACATCATCGGCGCTCGAAAACCCCACCGCGTAAGCCAGCTCGCGCATGGCGGTGTCTTTCGACTGCAGCATATTGCTTAGCGCAGCGCTGCGTACGTTCACATCAGCATGGTTTAGCAACTGCTTAGCTTTCGCCAATTCATTGGCTTGCTGGTGCACCTGCTGCTCAAGACTTTGAGCTTGGGCGGCTGTCGCTGCCAGCGCTAAAACACTCGCCAATACTATTTTTCGCATAACATCTCCTTGTTTCAACGGATGTAGCCCGGCGTTTCACGCCGGGACGGGCGCAGCCCGGTTATTCACGCTGGGACGAATGTAGCCCGGCGTTTCACGCCGGGACGGGCGCAGGCCGGTTATTCTATCCCCCACCGCAAATCTTCATAAATTCAAGAGGCTGCGCCTACAGCTCTTCCAAAGGCATTGGCCGGCCAAAATAAAAGCCCTGCATGTAATTACAGCCCAGCTCAGTGACAAACTCGGCCTGCTGCGGGGTTTCGACGCCCTCAGCCACTACCGCAAAATTCAAACTTTGCGCAATTTTAATCACCGAGCCAATCAACACACGGTCAGCACGGTGAGTACGAATGCCCGCCACAAAACTGCGGTCAATTTTCACTTTATCTACCGGCAAGCGCTTCAAATAACTCAGCGACGAGAACCCAGTACCAAAGTCATCCAAACTAATCGTAATGTTTTTCTGGCGTAAATTCTGCAAAACTTCCACCGCATAATCGGTGTTTTCCATCAGAATGCTTTCGGTCAGCTCAAGCTCCAGCCATTCTGGCTTACAGCCGGTTTCTTCCAGTGTTTGTTCTAAAAACGGCGTAAACTCAGTGCGATTAAAGTGCAACGTCGACAGGTTCACCGCCACTTTCATCGGCCCCTGCTCTTGCAGCTTCACCGCCGCCTCACAAGCACGACGGAACACCCACTCGCTTAGCGGAATAATCTGCCCGGTCATTTCAGCCAGAGGAATAAACTCCGACGGCGGAATAAAGCGGCCAGGCTCACGTTCCCAACGCAACAACGCCTCATAACCCACGGTATCGCCATCACTGCAGCGCACAATCGGCTGAAAATGCAATGCCAAGTCGTTACGCTCTATAGCTTCTTGCAAGCTCGAACGCATGGCCGCCGAAGTTTTAAACTGCAAACTCATGCTGTCTTGGTAAATTTGTACGTGGTTGTGGCCTTGGCGCTTAGCTTGGTGCATGGCCATATCGGCCCGCTGAATCAGCTCAAGCGGCGCGTATTGGTCTTCGGTTTGGTGCGCCACACCAATACTGGCGGTTAGGTAAATTTTATGGTGCATAATGCGATACGGCTGGGCCACCGCACTTAAAATACTCGAGGTGATCTCCGCCACGGCGTCGGCGTTTTCATGCATGTTTTGCATCACAATCAAGAACTCGTCACCGCCGAAACGCGCCAACATGCCACGCTTACCAATAATATTTTTCAGCCGCTGCGCCAGCACTTGAAGTAAGCGGTCACCCACTTGCAAGCCCAAGCTGTCATTGATCAGCGTAAAGCCGTCTAGGTCAATAAACATGGCCGTTAAGTCACGCTGTTTATGGAACCTATCGGCAATCATATTTTCAATAGTGGTACGGTTATAAAGCCCGGTTAGCGCGTCGTGCTCAGCCTGAAAACGCAATTGACGGCCCTGCACTACCAGCTCGCGGTTACGCTCAACCGTTAACGCCAAAAATAGCACAATCGCCATGCCCGCTAACGTCACCAAAACCTGCAAGTTCGAACGTGACTGCAAATCGGACAAATCATACAAATACGAGAAAATCGGCGTGTTCTGGGTGTAGTCGGTGTTTAATGCGCTTTCGTATAAGAACAGCGCATTGCGCGACAAATATTCCAGCGTCGCGTCGCTCACCCAATGGCCATATTGGTCAAGCAGCAAACCGTTCGAAATAGCCGTGTAGGTATAAATAGGCGAACGGTAAGTTAAGGTTTGGCTAGCCAGCATGTCGGGTACGTTAATCACCGCCAACATGCCGTAGTAGCCCGGCTCGAACTGATCATGACCAAAATCCAGCGGCACATGCACGTATAACAAAGCGCCGTCGCGGGTGTGCTTCATCGAAGCAACCAACATTTGCACTTGGCCTTGGCGCAGCGGGTTAAACTGCTGCTGCAAAAACTGATCGTCGCGGTACAACGCCTTGTACGAACGCGGGTCGTCTTCGCGCTTACGCTCCCAAATGAGCTCGTTGCCTCGGCGCAAAATAACCGCTTCTAAAAAATGAATATCTTGTAAATACGCGGCAATATCCAGCTCCATCAACTTGTCGTGAATGTCGCTAGGGTAATTTTCCCAGCGATCGGCCAGGCGCTGAAAAGTTTTCACATGCTGATTACCCGAAGCGCGGCGCGACAAATTCAAATTGTTGGCGGCGTCTTCGCCACGAAAACGCAGCTCGGTCATTTCGTTATGAAACAACACCACACCAACCACGCTAGAAATGAGTAGGCCCGCTACCGCAATAGAGGTGGTTAGCAAACTCACGCACGGCATCGGTTGCGCGCTGGCGGTGCTTAAATTCCACAGCGCTATCAGCATCATCAACACCAACGAGCCAGAAACCAAGCTGCCCACCGGGTGACGGGCCAATAGCGGCGCCTCAACCATAAAATGCATAGAAATAACAGTTAGCAGCACGAAAATAGCCGCCAAACTAAGGAATTTTTGCACCCGAATGGCCCACAAGGCCTCTAAACGAAGCGCCAGCCATAGCGCGCAAATAGCGCTAGTAATATAAAGGCTGTTATGAATTTGGGCACTGAAGCTGTCAAACACGCTGCCAAGCAGACCGTCTACCGAGGCAATCACGCCCACCACGGCGAAAGTACGTGACACCAACGCCTTCCATTCGTACTGGCCGCGCAAGTCATAAGTCAGCACCGAAATGCCAACCGCCACGGCAGCCACCAATAACGATGAGCTTAAGGTGTGATAAAGCTGCAGCTGGGTAGGTTCAAAAATGCGGTAAAGCAGAATAACCAGCGCAGAAATAACGAGCGCCGCACCAAGGACCAGATTCACAACCGATCGAGCTTGTTGGTCAACTTGGATTATCTGCATAACGTCAATCGCATGTCAGCGCCTCAATTTTTTATGATTATTATGTTGCCAATATAACCATAACGGGCGCTGTTGACTAGTACCGAAATTGTAAATTCAGCGATTTCGAAAGGCTTCGAAGTTTAGCCGGCAAACAGCGCTATGTGTAGGCGTTTAATGATTGAAACCGAGCGCGGAATGGTCCAGGTTTTGCCCTTGCGATCACGAAACTCGGCATGCGTTAAAATGGGCGAACGGCGCAATTCATAAATTGCACGCTTTAAAGCGGCATGGTTTGATTCGGTTTTAGGAACACCTAAGTCAGACAGCTTTTCATGGCCATTAAATAGACTTATTTTACGGCCCTTTCGGCGCTGTTCGCTGTTATTTTCACTCATATATGCTCCCTTTTAGTTGTTTTTCGTCCGTTTTGAGCAGGAGAGTATTGTAAAGACATTGTAAAGAATAATCCATAAATTGTTTTCAACATATACATGCAAAACGGATAGCCATGTGTTAAGTTCTGATTAACTTTTGACCAGAGCAACGTAAGGCATTGATATGCAAAGCAACAATGAAGTCATTCACCACGGCGCCGGCGAAGGCGTGACCGGTTCTTGCCATGAATTTTTTATGTCGCCTGAAGCGTCTGTGCTTATTGACTGCGGTATGTTTCAAGGGCCGGACGCTTTTGCTTTCGGTTCTGGTTCAGGTTCTGGCTTCGGACAAGAGATCAACTTCTCGTTAGACGCCGTGCAAGCATTGGTCATTACCCACTGCCACATTGACCATGTTGGGCGCTTACCTGCATTACTGGCCGCAGGCTTTCGCGGCCCCATATACTGCACACCGGGCACCGCCGCGCTACTGCCACTGGTGCTTGAAGACGCCATGAAAGTGGCCAACTACTCCAGCAAATTCGCCGCCACCGTACTACAACGCGTGCACGCGCAGCTGCACGCCGTCCCGCTTGATGTTTGGGTAGAGAGGGGTGCAGACCCTGGTGCAGAGAGGGGTGCAGACCCCGGTCCGGACCAGGGTCTGCACCCCCCTCTCTTTCGAATGCGGCTACGCAACGCCGGCCACATCATGGGTTCGGCCTACGTGGAATTTGAGTCATTAGAACAAGGCGACGCCAACAGCTTGCCGCGCCGCGTGGTATTCTCGGGCGACCTCGGCTGCAAAGGCACGCCGCTACTGCCCGACCCAACACCGCTGGAATACGCCGACTTGCTGGTGCTGGAAAGCACCTACGGCGACCGCCTGCACGAAAGCCGCGCCTCCCGCCGCTTTCGCTTAAAAGCCGTCATCGAAAAAGCCTTCGTCGACCGCGGCACCGTGCTCATTCCCGCTTTTAGTATTGGCCGCACGCAAGAACTGCTGTACGAAATTGAAGACCTAATTCACGAAGACCCCAAATGGCGAAAGATGACCGTGATACTCGACTCACCGTTAGCAAGCGCTTACACCAAGCAATATCGGCGCCTAAAAGCCCTGTGGGACGAAGAAGCACGCCAGCGCCTGGCCGATGACCGCCACCCTTTGAATTTCGAACGCCTGCACGTGGTAGAAAGTCACCGCGAACACCGCCAAATTGTCGAGCTGCTGCAAGCACGCGGCGAACCCGCCATTGTCATCGCCGCCAGCGGCATGTGCAGCGGCGGCCGCATTGTGAACTACCTCAAAGCATTAATCGGCGACGAACGCACCGACGTGGTGTTTGTCGGCTACCAAGCGGTGGGCACGCCCGGCCGCCAACTACAAGAACACGGCCCAAGCGGCGGCTACGTGGTACTGGACCACCAGCGCTACACCATTCGCGCGCAAATTCACACCCTCGGCGGCTACAGCGCCCACGCCGACCAACGCGAATTGCTCGAATTTCTACAAACCACCGTTAAACCGGTCGGCGATGTCCGCCTAGTACACGGCGAAACCAGCGCCAAAACCGCCCTCGCCGCCGCCATTAACACCGCCAACCTCATCACCGGCACCGTTTCGTAGCAGAGAGGGAACTTTGATTACTATCGTTGTTTTACTCATATTAACCGCCTTTGCTACGATACTCGCTGTTGGCCGCCATAAAGTGGCTATTTTACGTCAACTATATGGAGTTCGATTACTTGCCCTGTGGATTGTCATAATCGTTCTGCCTTTATACACATACTCAATTTTGAGCATAGGTACCTACCACAACATTCTTTTCGTAGACAGTTATTATCAATCTGAAATTATCCGTTTACTCGGTAGTGGCGACCACTGGGAGCAAACGAAACAAGGCCAATTCAACTACGCCGGAGTTGAAGATCACGATTACTATCTTGCCTTGGTCACATCCGCTTTGGATAGCATCATTTTCTTCTCGATCATCGGTATTTTTACACTAATAATTGGCATGCGTGACCCTAAAAATGAAACAATTCACAGTCGGGTAGAATACTTGCTATCAGCCGATGGAATTGACCCATCGGCGCGCTCAATTGCTGTAAAGGAAATTGAGAAAATGGCGTGTTTCAACGACGACCTTGCGGTTGACCTAGTCGTTGAAGAAGTGAACGAGGAAGATCAGTCTTTCAAAATTTCAATGAATTACCGAGCAAAAGTAGTCAACATGTTTCGTCGTGAAGCATATTGCGATGAAGACTTCCGAGGTATTTCGATTATAGATGACTATAACTTCGACTACCCAACCCTAGGCCAAATTCGTCACATTAAAATTGATAACAAAAATGTATTGTCACAGGTTTGCTCTTTTTCGGTGCCTGGGCGACATCACTCTGAGCAAGTCAAAATCGAGATTCCTCCAAATTCATCCGTTGTCTTTGAGACCTTGCAGTGGCTTTGGGAGCGGTTTGACAGCGAATATTTTGTTGGTGTTTCACGTTACACTAAAAACATGACTGTTCATGTGACTAACTCATCAAACTGTAGCGATGTTTTTGTCGAGGTCTGTCAGGAGCATAATGTACACCATCAAAGCCGTTCAGTTTGTATTTCTGATGCACAGAAAATTGGGCTACAACCTATTTTATTGTACTCGGGCTCCATCGAGCGCTATAAGGCATTGAAATTACGGTTCACCTACAAGCCAAGCGACTAAACTTGCATATTGTTAGCAATTAGATTAATTTTGTTGTTAAGATTTTTCGGCATTTTAGTACCGACAGAGAGCAAGGAGCGTTTGATGAAATTCCAAACACGTGGTGGTTACACAGGGCCGTAAAAAGTGCCCCTGAAGTTTTAAATTATAAAGCCAGCTGTTGCTGGCTTTTTCAATTGCAGAGAGGGGTGCAGACCCGGGGCGGCCCCTGGTCCGGACCAGGGTCTGCACCCCTCTCTCCCCCTCTCTACCGCTCTCTCGACTAAAAACCACCTTCGTTGTACTATCTCCACTCACAACAACAAAACAAAAACAACAATGAACAACTACATTAAGCGCCACTGGCGCGGCGAACTGTCACTCGCCAAAGCATTCTGGGTAAACGGCGCGCTACTTGGCATGGCCATGAACTTTCTGGTCGGCGTCTTCAATTACGCCGGGCTTACCGACGGCATGCAATGGCAGGTGCGCGTGGCGGTAGTCATTCTACTCCCCGCCATATTAATCACCGTTGGCGTATGGCAAATTGTCGGCATTTGGCGCAGCGCCGAAAACTACACCCGCAGCAAATTCTTACCGTTTTTAGTCAAATTTATCATGGGCATGAACGCCCTCGCCCTAGTCGTCACGCCATTTACCATACTCGCGCAACTACAAATTTTGCTTAGCGGCATAATGTCGCCCACCTATCAAGTCGACGTTTCCGATGATCGCAACACGCTATTCATCAGCGGCGAAATCAACTTAGGCATTTCCGACGACATTGAACAACTACTTGAACAACATCGGGGCGTCACGCGGCTACAGCTTAGTAGCATTGGCGGCGACCTCGACGAATCGTATCGCGTACAAGACATCATCCAGCTGCACCGCCTCGACACCTACGTCGAAGATCATTGCTACTCGGCCTGTACGCTAGTATTTATTGCTGGGCGCAACCGTGTGATTAGCAGCGACGCCGTGCTTGGCTTTCATCAGTATGAAATGTCGCTGAAAACCCGAGAATCGGACGCCATGGCGCAGCGAATGCAAAACAAAGACGCCGTTTACTTCCGCAACCGCGGCGTATCGCAAGCATTCACCAATAAAATGTTCCAAGCAGCCAACGACGACATGTGGGAGCCAACCCACCAAGAGCTGATACAAGCTGGCGTGGTGCACCGCATTCATAATATCGTCGAAGAAGAGTTACTGAGTTTGCCGGCGTTTCAAATCATCGCAGCGCGCAAACCGGCAGAGTTTCAGCAGCTAGTAGAAGAAATTGACGCCCTGCCACGCGACGAAGATGCGCCAGATATTGTCGCAGCTATGGTGCAAAACTTCACCTTGAACATGCGCGTTGAAGCTTTGGCGTCGGCCTCCGACGATCTGGTGATGGAAAACATTCGCCAAGAACTGGCCATGTACAAAGCGCTCAACGACGCGCAGCCTTTACTCTGCGTGCAGGCGCTATACCCACAAACTTTCGGCAATGTCAGCTCAGCGCAATTAGCACCATTTCTGGATCAGCAAGCCGCCAACCAACTACTTGTCGACGTACTCGACGCCGGCTTAGGCCAACCGACGGCCATCATTGACTACACCCCAGCCGAAGAGGACCTGGTAGAAATATTGACGATCATGGGCGAACGCGCCGACCCGCTGCGCACCGACATACCCGACAACACCGAAGGCTACCGCGCGCATTGCGCATCGTTGATCGAGCTTTACGACACCGTCTTCAGCACGCTGCCGTATGATCGCCAGGTGAATTTGGTGCGCTACCTCACCGAATAGCGCGAGAGAGGGGTGCAGACCCGGTGCTATTTTCAGCGCATAGTCTGCATCAAAAATTCCGCGCAAACTCGCTGATGCCAAGCCTCAGTAAAATTTTCCCGAAAGCTAACTTTTCGATTTGCGTTAGCTATACGATAAACCGCTTCAAGAGACACTAAACGATCTCGCCAACCGTACTCTATTGCCAGACGCATAGGATGTTTGTCAGGACTCGAAACAAACCACACATCACCGTCCATTAGATGTGCCTGAGTCAATAAATGCAGCTCTCCTGCGTCAACATCGGCTAAACCAGGTCTCTCCATTGAAGCGAGCAGGATCTGCTCATCAGTCGGATAAAATACATGCATTCGCGTGCACAAAAGCGCTTCATCGATATTAGCGCGAGGATCACGGTTTTGAGCCCCTGTCTGAGTTTCTTCAATACATTTACATACAGTGGCTAACTTCAAGCTTCCAAGTATTTCCTTCAATATAGAAACTCGGTGAGCCTCAATAATCACATTGGTATCAACTAAAATGACGTCATCCCTGTTCATCTCATCGAATTCCCTTTAATTACATATCATATGGAACTGCCAGGTTGTGCGCTCTAAACGTCGCTGCCAAAGAGTCTATAGACATACCTAAAATTTCGGCCACTCTGCGAACAGAGATTAAGCCTGCCGATATTCCAGACGACAGCACGTTCAGATACGATTCGCTAAGCAATTTGTGCGGCCTAAGGTTCATAGCATTACCATTACCTGAAGGTCGCTCACCCGTAAGAAGTTGTTTCGCTTCTAACTTACTCATTCGCTCTAAACTCACCAATCGCCAAACGATAGCATCAAACGATACTTCAAAGTCATTTGCAACTTGCATTAAAGTAGATTCCGTAAGCTCGTCTGGCAAAGTACCAAGCAGCGGCCCCGTCGGCATTAACAACGCACCGGCAAATGCATCAGCAAGCTGCTCAGTACGTGAACGTTTCGCGTTTAAGTTAACTTGCACGTGGTCAATATGATTTGGTGGCATTGTACGCCATGTCAGACAGTGAAAAAGCTCATGAGCTTTATCAAAATTGCGACGACCGCGTACTTGATTGGCATTCACAACGGCTAAAAGCGCTTCATCTGACGCGATAGCCGCTCCGGAAATGTGGTTCGGCAACGGCAAATAAATGCAATCAATATTTAATTGTTCGTACAATTTATGAAGAACTAAACCAGGACGGTCGCCAAGCTGAAATTTATCAACAAATTTTTCGGCGGCTCGTTGCGCATCTTCGTATGAATTTCGTTCCCCCAAAGGTAACGAGGAAATTGCCACGGGCGCGATGTTTAATTTCCGACGCAAAGTAATCAATAAATTTAAAATACCGCGACCACGCTGCTCAAACTCAGCAAGCGCAGCCTCCTCATTGTCTGTTCGCCAACTAAATTCAACATCTAGCGCCGGCGCATAGGCGTCGAGCAAAGCCATTGGTGGAACGTCCAGAACCTCAGCAAAACGCACAAGTTCATGAGCTTGAACTTGACGTTCACCGCGCTCAATATCTGACAACGTTTGACGCTGGTTAAACGACATCATCTTGCTCAATTCTTGTTGTTTCATTTTACGCAACTTACGGAAATAGGTAATACGCTGCGCTATCAAATGCTGCTGTTCAGTTTGACGATCCATGTGGTTCAAGCTCGAAGGAAATTTAACCACATTCTATCTTGCATATTAATTTATGCAAGATTTTATTTTCTATTGATAAGTATGAGAGAGGGGTGCAGACCCTGGTCCGGACCACGCTCTGGAGCATGGTCCGGACCAGGGGCCGCCCCCTCCTCTAACGCGAAACAACCACCCAATCCGCATCAGCCGCACAAACATCGGCAACCAACCGCTGAACCGCGGCCACAGAACCATCAGCCCCGCCATCAGCAGAGCCAGCACCACCAGCGTCGCCAAACTCTAACGATAACCGCTTCACACCAAACTCTTCCATCACCTGCAGCAAAATGAGCGTGCCCGCCAAGTTGTTCTCATAGCACTCCAGCGGCGATAAGCCAGAGCCAGAGCCAGAACCGGCAGAACCGCCAGCACCAGAACCACCCACAAACGCACAATGCACCACCGAAGCTATCGCATTCTCGCGAAACACGCGCTGCAAAAACGCGCCATCGCGCACATCGCCCTTCACACAATCAAAGTCGCGCGCCGTAGCCGCAGCCACAGCCTGCAACGCCTCCACCGTGCCTGAACTGAAGTTATCCAGCACCAACACCTCGTGGCCAGCTTGCAGCAGTTCAATAACCGCGCGCGAGCCCAAAGCGCCAGCACCGCCTGTAACCAATATCATCAACTAAGTCCCACTTGATCTGCTCACTTGCCTACGGGGTAACTTGCCTTAATTTTCTCTGGGCTCAACAATTGGTAAACCCATTCCCGCCCATCTTTATGCTTCTTAAAAATCCCAAGATCAACAAGACCATTTAGCATGGTGGCGGCAGTATTGTACGAACAATCTAGATTATTTTTAACCGAATTGGCCGTAAGCGCGGTCGCAATTCCCGAGCGTGCAACCTGAAAAATGATACGTTGCTTGTCCGATAATTTTCGCATCAAACCCGACTGCCATAACCAAGCACTAAATTTTTCTTCTGCCTCTGCCGCTACTTTAAAAGCATTTTTGAAAGCACTTATCGCACGAAGCAATACTGAGCATTGGTAGTCGATGAAATAGGTCAAATCAAGCTCATCAGATTCCGTATACAAGTAGCTTTTGCCATATTTTGCCGGCGCATTTTTCAAGAGAACACTTATTGCGATATAACGAAATGCCGCATAATCATTCTTGAACATGTACCAATAAAACAGTGCTCTAGCAACACGCCCGTTACCATCTCTAAACGGATGTTCATAGCCGATGATAAAATGCAGCACAATTGCTTTAACCACTGGATGAAGGTAATCACGACTGTCAGCATTATGATGGCACGTATTCACCCACTTAATGATACGTTGTATACGTTGCCTTAAATTTGCCGCAGGTGGTGGAAAGTGAACGGTATTACCATCGGCATCAACAACCTCGACCGTGTCTGTTTGTCGAAAAGCCCCTGGTGCATAGGTGTCATCGTCAATGCCTTCGGTTCCCTCAGCATGAATCTCTAATATCAACTCAAGCGATAGATCGCGGTGGCGATGCTCCCACGCATATTTCATCATTTTAAAATTGCCGACAATCATGCGCTCGTCAAGAGTTCTTGGTTTCCGTTGCCTTTTGAGCAATTGCTTTGCAGCTGTAGTGGTCGTTGCGGCGCCCTCAAGCTGGCTACTGCTAATCGCCTCATCTTCAATAAGGTCACGCAGCAAATACTCGAAGTGCTTTTCTTCATTGATTTTAGAACTCATCCACTCTAAGGCGGCACTCGTTGTGTTGCGGTCAATCTCGCTGATGGCTTTTTGCATCAGCGGTGTCAACACAAAGCTAGCCAGCTGCTCAGGTTCGCCAAGCCCGATCACCGGCTGACTTTGTCTGCGCCGCGCCAGCTTAACTAACGACCATACAAGAGAATTGTCCAACTGGTGGTCGGTTCTAAAGCGCAGTTGATCAAAGTGCAAGTAGCGACCATGCGCATCAAGCGGTGAATACCACTCTAGGTATTTATCGACGTGCTGAGTGTGTTCAGTCACAATCTTTTGCAGTGGATTGGCCTGTAAAGCGCGTGGTGGTTTAGTAATCATTTATCTCAAATCCAATCATTATTGAGATAACAATATAGTCTAATCAGCTTTAAAACTCAAAATCTAAATAAATTGAGATGACTTGGGCTGCTCTCGAGGTGTTGAGCTCAATCAGTCTTACGGTTAGCAATACCAAACGGAATATGAACCGAAGGTAAAACCGAGGCCGACGCTTCCAAATGACTCAACTGGTCATCAAAGAAAATATGAGGTTTAAGCACATTTAAAATTTTTGCCTTTTCCACTCCGCCAAGAAAAAACGCCTCATTTACGGTAATTCCCCACTCCCTCATCGTATTAATGACACGCTTATGGGACGGTGCGTTCCGGGCGGTAACAATTGAAACTTTTAAACGAGCTTTATAGGTGGAATCAGAAGACTCGCGTTCTGCTTCAATTTTTTGAATCGCGGATATTCTGTCGAGAAACTTTTTTAGCGGCCCGGGGTTATGAGTGATATCCGACTTCTTACTCTCATGAGCATGAAAATTTTCTAATTTATTTGTGGTTTTGAAGATAGTTTCCGCTTCATCGTCTGCAAGAACGCCATCGAAGTCAAAGGCTATGCGAAGTTCATCGTCGGCCAAAATATCTTTCACATCACCTTGTAATATCTGACCTGCAGGATAGCCAGCCATGGTCGCTTGCATAACATCTTGCTTATTTGCGGAAAGAAAGAGCTCAATATCGAACGCTTCAATATAGGTATGAGGTGACTTACCTTGCAAAAATACAGCTCGGGTAATTCCTAACCCATAATGCTCAATCGAATTCATGACCCTTAAACCTGTATCAGGATCATTTCGAGACAACAAAACCACTTCAACAAGAGGATCGTCAGCACGCAACTCATTTAGCTTTAGTAATCGCCGTACAAACGGAAACGCCACTCCCTTACCCAAGGTGATATTCTGATTCTCGCGCTGATACTCACGATACTTCTCTTCGCCTTGCGTCCTAAATATTTGATCAGACTCATCTAAATTAAAAAGCGCACTCGACGAAATGCCTACGACCAATCGTTTGGTTAAATCATACGGCATCGCTTTCTCCCGAAAACTGGACAATGAACAAAGACAAATTAGGACTCTATTTGTAGCACTGGTTATCGCAAAAAAAAGTACATGAAAGCAAATATTAAACCAATCAAGAAAGTCCCATTGAACAAAATCCTAAAACATACAGTATATTTGGGCGCTTGAGTTAGCCGGCCAATTTTTGACGTACCATCTTCGCTTGAAAATATATTTGCATAAAATACGCTCGCGTCTTTTTCATGCTCTAATGAAATTGCTTTTTCAATTCTAATCAATTTCGATTCAGCATGATGGATCAATTCTCGGGTCCTGTTATCCAAGCCGCTAAAAACCACGGCTACGATACATATTGAAAAACCCAATATCGACAAAAAGGGCGTTGCCGACCACCCTTCCGCTTTCAATTGTTCAATCAATAATGCGAATAGCACACCTTGAATCACTAGAAAAAAGTTAAAGGTTTTTAGGCGTTGGTTGGCATGCAATTCGAAATAGCGCCAGCAAATGTCGTACTGATACTCAGCAGAAGCTATGTTCATGTCTGATCCTAGTTCATTGTTAATCGGCTTCAAAACCGTTATTTAGTGCACTAAAGCGAATCATTCAATTTAATGGTTTCAACTTAACGTTATCCAAGCAAAGCCGCATTATTCAGCAGCTCTTGATATTCCTCTATAGTCAGGTGTTTACGGTTCGGGGGCTCATAAACAACTGCAATGTGGCGGTAAACCTCATGATCTTTAGGTGGGTATTTTTCACCTTTCCCCCCATACGAATTCAGTTCCTTCATTGTACTTTGCTGAGTCATATTGCCATTTAATACGCTTTGTCGATCCTGCAATAGTGACTGTATATTTGTTATACAAGTTCTCTGCTCTTCCTCGTAAACAACTACTTTAATTCTATCTAATCCATCAAGCATCCCTGACGAGTAGAATACCTTATCCTGATTAAATAATTTGTTGGTAAGAGCTGCACCACTTCTCGCTGATATTAGCGCTAACAATGTAAATAGCGGATCAAACGATTTCTGCTTATGCCCAACTTCTAACACAAAAAGTTGGAATCTCGCGACAATCTTTTCAACGTCGCGGAGCGAAACATCGAAATGTTTGAATAATGCACTAACTGCATTAACAATGCCTTCTTGCTCAAATACTGGGGATACTAACTCTTTATTTTTATTTAATAAATCAGGTAACCCAATCGACTCAATAAATGGTCGAATATCGCGCACTGGCAACTTATAGCTGTCATCAAAGAAACGCGACAAATATCTACCAGCATCAAACTTTTGCCCATATATCGCACAGATCGAGTGCGCTAGTTGCTCGGTATCAGTAGCGATAACAAACACATACTCAGGTACGTCAAAAAGGTGTTTTACGGTTTCCAAAAGTTCAATGGCGTAGGTTGGTCGGCATCGGTCAAGCTCATCAATAAATATAAAAAATGGTTTGTCCTTGCCATTTTCTGGCTCAAGCTCACGTAAATACTTTTTGAAGGAACTAATTGCCCCACTTTGATGTTCAAAGCTGTGCAACAAAACTTCTGTAGCCTTCTCAGTAGACGAAGCAATCAATTCTGCTTCAAAGTTTTTCCCTGCATTCTCAGAGTCAAAACCAATAACTCTTTTGACAACACCACTCACTAAACTCGGCAGGCCTGCTTTGGCCATCGCTCCAATAACCTTTAGTTTACTTAGCGTTTCAGTCAATCGAGGAACTTGTTTTCGAATTTCCGAAATGACTGTTAACAGTGGATCATCTGAATAGTCGTACTTCCACGCATCAACATAAACTACGTCAAAATTGGCGCGCAAAGTCTCCACCCAACGTTTTATGAAGTAAGTTTTACCGCTTCCCCACTGAGAATTTATGTTAAGTACATAGCTTCTATCTTTCGACCGCTCTTGAAGGTAGCGGGTCAAAACTTCAGCGTACTGTGAACGCTGAAGAGTATCCGTCGGAAGAGTTGGTTCATCGTCCTTACTGTAAGGAGCACTCCAATCGAAATTCAGCTCTTTTTTACCCATCACTTCACCACCCGCAAATGCCCCTTCCGGTCCTTAACAAACCCAACCTCCCCGTCAAGGTATTCAGCATCAGGCAGCTCAAACGGTGGATGGCTATTCAAATCAACTAGCTTAATATAGCTATCACTAAAGCGTTGAAAGTTTATTAAGTAGGCTGATAACCAATCGCCGCGACTAGAGTCATCAGCGCATTCGTAACAGGGAATTCCAATGTGGTAGTGCCAAAGTTTGTGTTTGCGCGCGAACTGAACTTTGAAGACGAACTGACGATCGTTAGTGTCCACGTCCGTTGAGTCTTTTAACCGCCCTGGAAAATGCTCCGCATCGCCAAAGCCGTGCGTCAGATAACGTTCCATAAAGTCATTGAATTTTTCTTTATCCGAGTGCTCGTGAGGGTGACAACGTGGTGGCGCCTCACTCGCATTCATGTAGATTTTTAAGAAGTGAAAACTTACTGACAGCTGTCGTTCCATGACAATCATCCTTGTGGTTAAGTTGCTTTAACCTTCCTGAGCTACCAAGTCGTAATAGGCCTGCTCTAACGTTTTTTGTATTTCGTCGGCTGTCATTGGCCCTTTCAACACAACCACTTCATCGCTGTCATTGCCTTCGACAGCTTCAGTCATTCGAGCCAAGTCGAATGTATAGTTTGAAGTGTTGTTTCCTTTGGTGTCCGTCATGCGGATACGCTCCTTGGGGCTTTGTTTCTTAAACGGCTTGTAATGATAGTACCTGAACAAAATTTATTCAAATTTAAAAGGGGGTGCAGACCATGGTCCGGACCTGGGTCTGCACCCCCCTCTGCACCTGGGTCTGCACCCCTCTCTACAACCGATGCAACCAAAGCAAGTCATTCACCCCATCTTCAGTAGGCGCATACCCGCAGGGGGCACGTAAAAGCAGCGCACGCAGCTCGTCGATACGAAAGTTCTGGCAGGCGTCATCCAGCGCGTCCAGCAACGCAGACATTTCAGCCCACGGCAGAAACGCCTCTTGCGCTTGGCAAATGCGCGGATGCGCGCACTCCACCACGTTGTCGCCTATCAACAACTCCTCGTACAGCTTCTCGCCCGGGCGCAGGCCCGAAAACGCAATCTCGATATCCCCTAAAGGGTTCTCAGAATCGCGCACTTCCAGCCCCGACAAATGAATCATTTTGCGCGCTAAGTCGACAATGCGCACCGGCTCGCCCATATCCAGCACAAACACCGAGCCCGAGGTGCCCATAGTGCCGGCCTGAATCACCAACTGCGCGGCCTCAGGAATGGTCATAAAGTAACGGGTAATTTCGGGGTGAGTCACCGTAACCGGGCCGCCCTCGGCAATTTGGCGCTTAAACAGCGGCACCACCGAGCCCGACGAGCCCAATACGTTACCAAAGCGCACCATGCAAAACCGCGTCGACACATCAGCGCGCGAAGCCAAGCCCTGCAGCACCAGCTCCGACAAGCGTTTGGTGGTGCCCATCACGTTGGTTGGCCGCACGGCCTTGTCGGTAGATATAAGCACAAACTGCTCGACGCCCGCCGCAATGGCCGCCTCGGCGGTATGCCAAGTGCCGAACACGTTGTTGCGCACGCCTTCCACCATATTAAATTCAACTAGTGGTACGTGCTTGTAGGCGGCCGCGTGGTAAACGGTCTGCACCTTAAACGCTTTCATCACCGCCTCGACGCGGTTGCGCCGCTGCACCGTGCCAATCATTGGGTAAATAGGTACGTCCAGCCCCAAGCGCGCAGCCATAGCGCGCAGCTCGTTATCGATGCTGTACAGTCCATATTCGCTTAGCTCGTACAACACCAATGCCGCAGGTTTTTGCTGAAGAATTTGGCGACAAAGCTCCGAGCCTATCGAGCCACCGGCGCCGGTAACCAGCACCACTTTGCCACGAATATGTTGCTGCATAAGCGCTGGCTCGGGGTCTACTGGGTCGCGGCCGAGCAGGTCTTCAATGTGCACGTCTTGCAAAGCGTCAATGGCCAAGTCGCCATTCACCATATCGGCCATGCCCGGCACGGTTTGTACGCGCACGTTCAATGGCTCTAACGACTCTAAAATTTGTTTACGCACCGAGCGCGGTGCCGAAGGCAGCGCCAGCAAAATGCGCTCAACATGTGAAGAGCGTACGGCCTCGGCCACATGTGAAGGGTCGATAACCGGAATGCCCAAAATAGTGGAGCGCTGCAGGGTGACGTCGTCATCTACAAACACCACCGGGTGGAACTGCTCGCCGTTGATCAGTGCCTGCGCCAGTTGGCGGCCGGCCGAGCCTGCGCCGTAAATCATCACCCGCGTTTTACGACGGCTAACCATGCGGTGATACATTTCGCGCATGGCTAAGCGGCTACCGCCAATAAGCAGCAACGCCACTAAGCCAAAGTTCACCACCGCCTCAAGCGGCAGCGCCACGCCAATAAAATGCACCAAGGCGTACAGCCACAGGGTGGACACAAACACGCCGGCAAACACCAAGCCCAGGGCGCGCACGCTAACGTAGCGCACCACCGCGCGGTACAAGCCAAGTTTAATAAACACCGCCAACGAGCCAACTACCAGCGCGCTATACACGGCCACCCAGTGCCAGGCTTTGCCGGGCACGGTTAACTCAAATGAAAGGCAATAGGCAATCACCAACGCGGCCAGCAATGCTAGCGCGTCGGCCAATAAGCTAATGAATCGCTTGGTAGAGCGAGGTAGTTGCAGAATTTGACTTAACAGGTTCACGTGCAATACATCCTAATTGTGCAGTGGTTAATTCTTATATCCGTTTATTTTTGTATCCGTGAGAGCGCGCTTGTTATTCGTCCCGAAGCACTGGCCGAAGTAATGGCCGAAGTATAGCTTTGTTAAAGAGGTGTTACAAGCGTAGCCCGGCGTTTCACGCCGGGTAGTGCGCAGCGCTGCTCACCCCTAACGCACAGTCCATACCAATAGTACGCCACCTGCGACACATCATGTCGCAATCAATCAAATGACATAAAAACATGCCAAATGACGTAAACATGCGACATGGCGTGTCGCAACATATCAAATGACACAGCATGCGTCATAATTTGACGCATACTGGCGATAAATCGAGCGCTTTAGAAACGACAAAAGCGGCAACGAATTTCGATACTGCTTTTGCATTTTGAAGAGACTGTTGGTTTGCTGTCAACAAACTGCGAACACTGACCCTCACTGGATCAGTTTTCACTCGTTGATGACACCCCATGTTTCAAGTGCCTTTCAATAATTCTAGCTGGATAGAGTCAAGGGATTCAGCGCTAATTGACGTAACACAAGAGAAGGCTCGAACCTGTATTTCTTCCAACTTCTTTTGTATCACCTGTATGCGCTTAAGATTATCATTTGAATAATTTCGTCGTCTCAAAGTCTTTAAATTGAGGTTTATAATGAAGATAGCAGACATGATTCCAGACATCGCAGCACTTATCGAAACTCCAGAATCACCGCGAATGGCATGCCAACCGTGCTCAAACAATGTAATCCCGTACTCCATTAATAGAAACGATAAATCTGCCACTTCAAAAGTGTAATCAGTTGCAGTCTCCAGTAAGTCTAAAGATTGCCTAGAATAACTAGACTTCTCGCTTGGGTCTTCAGATTTATCCCGCAATACTCTTAGCTCTACAACCTTTTCAAAATCCCGAGCATCAAGTTCAAATAGCTCCCTTAGCCGAGGCTCTATTTTTTCCTTTATTTGCTTAGATATATACCCAAAGTCATTATGAGAATTCCTACAATCATCTTTTGTGGAACTAATTTCACACACGGTCATAATCATCTTCGCTGACAGTATGCTTAAAAGCGCAGCAGCACTGCCTGAACCAGGAGAGGCTTTTCCGGCACCAAAATCGTTTAGTAATTGAGTGGCTGGCCTTTCAAGTATTAACTCACTCGTGCTCGCTCGCAATTCTGATTGTTTCATAATAGCTTTCTTTTCTTAGGTTCAAGATGGCTCATCTGATTAAGTGCCTTTCCCTAGTATTCGTTTAGCTCGTGCAAGGACATGGTCGAACGTCATAATACTGAGATTATGGTAGCTTGAGTTTAGAATCCTGAATGCCTCATGCTGATCTGTATTCCAATCAACCGATCTCCCATAAATCAACGTACACCGTGGTTTAATTGCTTTCACTTTACCAACTCGCTCAAAGAACTTGATACTATCTGCTTCTCGTTCGAGTTCATGGATGTATTTAGATGCTTGAGTTATAGCTTTGATAAGGTCGGAATGCGGAATATAGTTTCCATGGTCAAGCGCACTGTGCCAGAACTGTAAGCCACCCTCTGGTCGCTTTATTTCAACTACATCCAGAAAACCATCGTAACTCTCCATCAAAAAATCGGAAATATTTCTTGTATCTATAGTCCGTTCACTCAGTACCCTAACGAAGTCACTTCCAAGTACCCAACTGTTATTTTCGAACCATTCCACCTGCCATTTATTCTCAGTTTCGTCTGATTCAAGAAGCGAGTCAAACTCATCGATAGCTCTCACTCGGCGGGCATGTGTAAGGCCGACTTCAAGTTCATCAGGAACTACATTATTCTCTAATAAGAAACGAAGCATTTCAGATTTGTCACTTTCGTCCAAAAGCTGCTTCAGTTGGTGTGCAATGGATATGTCGTATGGCTTGTTTAACGGGATAAAAGCCTTTGTACCGTTTCTGAATGGTTCGTAATTGTCTTGAATAAACGAGATTAAATTTTGAAACTCCTCACCATCCAAAGTTAACTCACTCTTTGGTACCTGAGTATCTAAGGCTTCAGAATCAATCCATCTTTTTGGCTTTTTATATCGACCTACCTTCAAGTAAATCTCATCTTCACGCGTATGGTGAGGGACTTTCCAGAATGTCACTCGAGTAATTACTGTCTTTTTGTCTCTTATAACAGTATGTTGGTGGTCCTTCACTTTAGACATTCAAATCCTCTTATGCTTTTATCTTTCTCTGACACAATAATTGGCACACCTAAAAATTCACGATTTGTTGACAGTGATTCACTTCCCCCATGGTAAAACAACGGGCTACGCGATGCGGCGCTGGGAGCCTTCGTCTTGGATGCGCTGGTAGATTTCTTCGCGATGTACGTCAACATCGCTCGGGGCGTTTACGCCAACGCGTACTTGGTTGCCTTTTACGCCGAGGACGGTGACGGTGATGTCGTCACCAATCATGATAGCTTCGCCGACACGTCTTGTGAGAATTAACATAATAAGTCCTTTTGTTTAGGTCAAAGCTCTAATCTGACGGATCACGCGAAAGAATCCAACTTTTTTTTCCAAATTTTTTATCAGAAACCGACACAACAAAGTCTATTAACCCTATTTAGTATTTAGGGTCAATAAACACAGAAAGCGTCATCTAAAGGTCAAATGACGCTTTTTTTAATCCAAGTAGTCCGTAGTCCGACTACGGGCCGACCCGCCCATTACAGCAATGTCAAACGAACCACCCGAGTGGGCCCCGAAACTTCCTCCGCAGTAAAACTGCGAGCTACGATGTTGCGAATCAACGAACTTGGTCTTCTGTTAGGTGGTAAACGAACCATCAAGGGAGAGCCACATTAAGGTAAGAATAAATATTTACATGATATCCATTCTCCACACTCCGAAGTTATAGCTTCGGCTATCGGCATCAGAGTAGAACATAAGCGGTGGCTACGGTTGGCCGCCTCTGGCAGAGTCTTGAAATGAGTGTTAAAATATTCTCTGCTTTTTTAAGCGGTGTGCTATACATTAAGTGAAAGCAATCAAAATTGAACCTAATAAACACTACGAAAACTCAGGGAGCACAGAAATGGCCAACATTCATGATGTGTGTGATTACATTATCAATCGGCTCATCGCTGCCGATGATTCCCCTTCAGTGCTGAAGGTTCAAAAGCTTCTTTACTATGTGCAAAGTTGGAGTTTTGCGATTCGGAAGCAGCCGTTATTTGAGGGCAAATTCCAAGCGTGGGTTCACGGTCCGGTAAACCGAGAAATCTACAACAGGTTTGCTCCAACCAAATTTATGTATTCTCCCGTCACATTACAAGACTCGCTAGGTGGCCAAGAGCGCCTAAATGATGCTGAAAGAACTGCCGTAGATGATGTTTTGGATGTCTATGCCCAGTTCTCAGGCATTCAGCTTGAAGAAATGACACATCGAGAAGATCCATGGCTGAAAGCCCGCGGTAAACTATTACCTTCTGAACGCTGCGAGAACGAGATCTCTGAGCAAGACATGCAAGAGTATTACGCAGCGCGCTTGTAATAACGGCTATGAGTATGAGTCAAAATAGATTGAAGCCTGTTGCTGCTACTCAACTAATCCGTGGTACAAAAAAGCCAAAAACTCCAGCCCCTTCACACGATCCCCATTGGTCTTTTTCTTTTCGGTATTACAAGCAGATCAACTACTTTGGCTTAGACACCGCAAAGGCTAATGCTCAGTGGTTTGTATCTCTTCTGGAGCGCCTTGGTGATCTTTCGCAAAAAAAATTGTCCGAGTTTTTTACAGATCGGGCACTACAGGGCAAAGCAGGTTATCGCTTCCATGCCATTGACTGGAATCACAAAAACATTCCTATACAGCGTGAAGAGCTTAATTGGTTGCCCAATAATTACCTCAATAACGAAGCTGAATTTCCACTCTTTCAGTTTCAAATATCGAAAGCTAAAGGTCGCGTTGTGGGCTTTTTCGATGAATCTATGACTTTTAACGTTGTACTTCTTGATCCACTACATAACATTCAACCATCTAAGAGTTTCGGATACACAGTAGACAAATGTTCACCGCTCTACTGCGAGCTCACCGGACTTTATCAACACTTAACAAATATTCAAAAGTCTAACTGTAAAGATGATAATTGCGGTTATCAAAAGGCGTTATCAGAAATTCTTGGCAGCTATTCCCTTCCCACGAATGCGATAATTCATTACATTGACGATGATTTAGCTTCCGCCGCACAGTCTTACATTGATAACGGTCACGCAAAAGACTTTTACGATATATTCGAAGCAGGAATCATTTACATGTCGGAACATTGTTGATGTATTAGCCCCTTTTTAAAACACGCAAAACTTGTTGAACATCGGTATCAATGACGAACGAACTTGAATTCAAAACTATCCACTCCTATGGCGACAATCAGGAACTATTTCTTAAGAGCAACCTTGCCAGCGAAGCGCCGTCCTGGCAATTAGACAAAGCACATAGAAAACTGCCAAATCTGCGACAGCTGATGTCGCATGGTATCAATTGACTACAGAAAGGCATTTCATAAAACCGAAGGAATTCCTTGGTTGCATATAAAGCTCTAACGTTCTCATTCGATCTTCATATGAAAACATCAGACTACCTCCGAAGCAGTCTTATTTTTTGGCGGCACCCTCAGTGGATCAATTTTACTCCGTTGGTAACAACAATAAAGGCAATTGGTTCGTCCCTGAAGGTTCCCCTTCTTATCCAATTCACCTAGCCCGACATCAGAGCTAACGCTTTACATCAAATGACACAAATTTGCATCAAATGACGCGACATGCGTCATATTCTAACGCTTGTTGGTGAATAAACAGACAAAACCAGAGGCAACTAAAGCGACACCATAGTTCTATGCCGCTTTGGCTGTGAATAATTCAAAATCTTGCAGTAAGAGGAGCTCATGTCTACAACTGGTTGTAACCACCGGAGAAAAACTGATCCACTAAGGGGGCTGCGCCTTACACGTCATCTGACACAAACATGCGACATAACGTGTCGCAACATGTCGAATGACGGAGTGTGCGTCATAATTTGTCGCTCGTTGGCGATAAAGCAAGCAGACATAAAAGTAATTGGTTCCCCCCAGAAGATTTCCCTTCTGATCCAATTCATCGAGCTCGACAGCTGAGTTAGCGATTCACGTCAAAAGACACAAATTCATGTAAAATGACGCAACATGCGTCATCATTTGTCGCATGTTGGCGATAAAGCGAGCAGCTATGAAGGCGATTGGCTCGCGCCAGAAGATGTCCCTGCTCATCCAATCCATAGAGCTCGGCAGTAGAGTTAGCGATTCACGTCAAATGACACGGTTCCGTGTCAAATGACGCAAACATGCGACATAACGTGTCGCAACATGTCAAATGACACAATATGCGTCACGATTTGTCGCATCGTGGCCACAAAGCGAACAGCCCAGAAACGACAAAAGCGGCACCCATGATAGATACCGCTTTTTGTAACAACTCAGTGTCGCAGTAACGACGTAACCGTAACAGCAACCACACCTAGGCATGTTTTTGCAGATGGCCTAATTTATCACCACGTTTCAACTAACGAGGTGATTTATGAGTCGTACCCATCGCAGCCATGCTCAGTGGCTTGAA